>Ga0209263_1001476_pt1 | contig 13225 bp, 14 predicted proteins | sample SaaInlV_DNA_100m_FD_184684 | JGI IMG/M metagenome (GOLD analysis project Ga0209263, IMG submission 184684) | Marine microbial communities from expanding oxygen minimum zones in the Saanich Inlet - SI075_LV_DNA_100m (SPAdes) (version 2) | ecosystem: Environmental > Aquatic > Marine > Unclassified... | reverse complement strand
ATCAGAATATTAAAAAACATTACCAAAAACCTGATTTTCCAAAGCTGCCACTAGGCGTTATTGATCCGCCTAAATCAAAATTACCATACGAGTTAAGAGCGCCTCAAAAAAAGGCATTAAAAAAATGGCAAGATAATAATTATAAGGGGATTCTGGCACTAGCAACAGGCTCTGGAAAAACTATAACAGCCATTCATGCTGCAGTAGAAGCTGCAAAAAAAGAAACATTATGCGTCATTATTGCCGTGCCATATATAGTGCTTGCAGAGCAGTGGATAGAAGTTTTAAATAAATATAGTATAGAGCCCTATGAGTGTTTTGGGAATTCCAACAAGTGGTATTCTAGCTTATCAAGTGCGATTGGTAGATTTAATTTAGGCATTAAGAAGTTTTTGCCGATTGTAGTTGTCAACGCCACATTAAATGGAAAAAAATTTCAAACTCAGTTAAAGAAAATTGAAAGTAGTAATCATGGAAAAATTTTTATGATTTCTGATGAATGTCATCACCATGCCAATGAAAATACAATTAAAAATCTTCCAAAAGCAAAATATATTTTGGGGTTATCAGCAACTCCCTGGAACAAAGATGATGAAGAATCAAGAGTCATTTTGAAAAGTTATTATGATGATATAGTTGAGGAATATACTTTAGATATGGCTCTTGAAGATGGCTGGTTATGTCCATACTCATATCAGATTCATGAGGTGGAAATGAACAGAGTGGAAGAAGAAGAGTACCTAAGGCTAACTAGACTTATTAGTTCATTATACAAACAAAAAACTGAGGGCACTTTAAGCTCTAAAGATAAATCAATACTTGACAATACAATCTTCAAAAGAGCAAGACTTCTGGATGGTGTTGAAGATAAATTTGAAACTTTAAATGAAATTTTAAAATCTAAAAAACCTTCTCCTTATAAATTATTTTACTGTGGTTCAGGTTTTCAAGCTAGTTATGAAGACGAAGACGAATCTGGAGTTGAAAATGATTCAATAAGAATTATTGATAGAATAACTTCAATTCTTGCAGATAGAGACTGGAACGTATCAAAATTTACATCAGAGGAATCGCATCATGATAGGAGAAACGTCCTTCAAACTTTCAAAAATAAACAAATTGATGCAATTGCTGCAATTAAAGTATTAGATGAGGGCTTTGATGTTCCAATGTGTAATGAGGCGTACTTTACTGCAAGCTCATCGAGCGAAAGACAATGGGTTCAGCGAAGAGGTAGGATACTAAGAAAGTCAGATAATAAAGAAAGTGCCATAGTGCATGATTTTGTAATTACAAAAACCTCTAGTACTAATGATTTTAAAGATCTGATAGGCAAGGAAATGGCAAGAGTTGATGCATTTTTTAAGTCTTGTTCTAATCAGAACGATATAAAAGATCAAATCCAAACTATAAAAAATACTTATTTGATAGAAACAAAAGAAGGAGTGTGAAATGCCAGATAACAATGAAGGGGTAGAAATTAATGAAATGGCTCAAATTATGCATAATACTGCCAGGAATTATGATGATATTTCAAAGAAAACATTTGATGCGTATGATAAATTGATAGCAGAAATTATTTTAATTGAGAAAATGCATAAATATGGTTCTACTGGCTCAGAAAGGAAATTAAAAGAAATTGAAAAACAAATTAATCGTTTTATAAATACCGATGATTTTGGAGATTAGATAATGAATTTAATAAAGCTAACAACCATCAACTGGAGAAATTTTTATGGCAAGCATGAGTTAATTTTTTCGAATAAAAAAGATAAACATGTCACTTTGATTCATGGACAGAATGGCACAGGTAAAACAACAATGATTAACGCTATTAAATGGTGCTTATATCGAACAACACCTGACTTCGATAAGGAGTTAAAAAATGTTGATAATGTGGAGATTGCTCATTGGGACACATGGAACAGTAAGATTGAAAATGGAAAGGTGATTAAAACTACACCCAATGAGGAAGATAGTGAATTTGAAGTTGAACTGAGATTTGAACATGAAGGTATTGAATATCGTGCTACAAGAAAAGCCCATCAAAAGGATATGAAGGGTAAAGCTGTTGCCGCTGGAAAGGATACATTTACTCTATTTAAAAAATATCAAACAGGACAACAAAAACTTATTGATGAGCCCCAAAGTACCATCAGCAGAATATTACCAAGTGAATTGTCTAATTACTTTTTATTTTCTGGAGAAACAGTTGGAAAGATGTTGGACGCTTCAGCAGACCAAGGCCGTGGTTATAAAAATGCAGTCAGGGATATTTTGGGCTTTACCTTGTCTGATGTTGCGATAAAAGACTTGGAAATGCTTTTAAATAAAAATACTAGACAACAAAACACACTAATTCAAGCTGACAAATTAACTAAGGTATTTGGCGATAAACTTATTGAGCTTAATAAGGATAAGGAAGTAATTACTGGTCAATTAAACAAATTAAAAGATGAATTGAAAGTAGCCAAAGGGACTGATGAAAAAATTACAAAAAAAATCTCAGAGAGTGATCATGAAGATGAAAAAAAATTAGGAGCCCAACTTAAGGAAAAAGAAGGCGCTAAAAGAATTGAAGCAACCAGAAGACAGGGATTTCTTAATGAAAAAATTAATCTAATCGAAAAATATGGCTTTGCAATCTTTGGTGCTTTTCTTAGTAAGAAAGTAGAACCGCTTCAAAAAGAAAAATATGAAGGAAAGCTTCCGGCTGGATATATAGACAGTTTTATTGACAAATTATTAAGCCAAAATAAATGTATTTGCAAAAGAGATCTTGTTGAAAATACCACTGAATACAATGCAGTTAAAGTTCTTTTAGATACTGCTAACACATCATTAATTGATGACAGACTTACAAAGGCATTTAGTGCAACTGCATTTTTTAAGGGGCGTGCAAGTAACTTTATTTCAGATTTAGATAGGATTTCAAACCAACTCGATGAAAGTGATAGCCTAATTAGCTCATATACAAATGCGTGTTCAGATATAGAAGAAAAACTAAAAGATCTTGGTAATACTAATATTGATAAACTTCTTAAAGATCGAAAAATTATTAGAAAAACTATAGATATAAAAACAGATGATGCGGCATCAAAACAAGTCACACTTAACATGAATGCGTCAGAGATTGCACAAATTAATAAGGCTATTGATAAAGTTAAGACTGATAATCCTGAACTTAAGATAAAACAAGAATTTGGAAGAGTTATTAATATAACAAAGAGTAGGCTTAAGTCAAACCAAGAAAAATATGAAAGGAATGCGATAAAACAAATAGCCAAAACTATTCAAACAAATATATCAGAATGCAGCCACAATGATTTTAACGCACTAGTTGATGAAAATTTCAATGTAAGTTTAGTTGTCTCAGGTACTGGGACTGTTGCAGGTGGGGTAGGTGAGGGCACAGAAATGCTTTTAAAACTATCATTTATAACATCTTTAATTTCTCATTCTAAATTAAGACAAGGCGCTGAAAGCTCATGGGCGGCACCAGGTACAATAGCCCCTTTTGTTATAGATGCGCCTTTTTCTGAAATGGATGAAGACTATCAAAAATCAACACTAAAATTTTTACCAGACCAATCTCACCAGCTGGTTATATTTTTATCGAATGGTCAATGGCGAGAACACTATGAAGAAGTAATTGGTAATTTTATTGGAAAACGATATTATTATAAAAATCATGTCAAACCTGAAAAAAAACTTATTCAAGGTAAGCTGCCTGTGAAAGGAGAAAAATATGAGGTAGAAATTGATGATTGGGATAAAGCTCATTTTGGTACAACAATTGAAGAAATAAAATAGGAGGAATTATGGCAACGGTATTTTTTGATAAAGAACACAATCAAATAGTTGATAAATTTACCGAAGTTGGTAGTAATTCAGAAAAACAGCTTTTCAGTTCAAATTATGAGTTTATGGTTTTTGCTGCTATGGTTGGAAGGTATACACATGATTCATGTGATGATGTTCAAATTAACAGAGGCCTAATGCAAATAAAAGAGCAAACTTTTGGAGATAAGGATAGTGTTGCTTATCTTTTAGCACTAGAAGGTACAAAAGATGGAGAGATTATGAGAAATGGAAATGAGAATGAAATTTGGAGATATATTGAAAGATATGCGTATTTAGGTTGTGAAGAAATAAAAAAATGGATAATTGACAGCCCAATTGAAGATTTGCATGATGTGGTTTTAGAGAAGATAATGGAGGCGGCTATTCCCCTTGCTCATATTGAAGAAAACTTAAAATAGTAATTAAATTATTATTTTATTATTTAAATTTAACTTCCAAAATTTAAAATTTAACTTCCAATGTTAATATTTTAATATATAATTGACGTAAATTAATAACTTGTTTTGTTGAATTATGTCAGACTTTTTCCATTCTTTTAACGCAGTACGCGGTATTCAAGCTAGTAGGCCTTGCTATATTGCAATGTGTCCAATGCGCATTATTCCTAAGATCTTTGTATTTGATGAAGATGAGGTTCCAGCTGAGTTAAGAGCTCAAAGAAAGTTAAATAAAGGTCGAATTCCTGAAATGACCAATTATTTAATTGAAAATCGTAATGATTACACCCTTTCCTCCCTTACCGCTTCAATTGATGGAGAAACCGAGTTTGTTCCAATGGGTGAATCGGCGCCTAATATTGGCACTTTAAAGATATCTATGGATGCGCAGATATTGCTTAATGATGGCCAGCACAGGAGGGCAGCTATTGAAGAGGCAGTTAATAACAACACCGAGTTGGGTCATGATCACATTTCAGTCGTATTCTTTTTAGATAATGGCTTGAAAAGAAGTCAGCAAATGTTTGCAGACCTTAATAAGCATGCAGTTAGGCCTAGCCCATCATTAGCGACTTTGTACGATCAAAGAGAAGAGCTTTCTAATATCGCCAGAAGAGTGATGAATGAAGTGCATATTTTTAGTCGATTAACAGAAACTGAAAAGACTAGTATTTCAAATAGAAGTATTAAGTTATTTACTTTAAGCGGCATTAAAAATGCCACTAAAGCTTTACTTAATAAAGGCAAGAATGACCATATATCAGAAGATGAAACTCAGTTGGCGATTGATTTTTGGAAATACGTATCCAATCAAATCAAAGACTGGGAATTAGCAGCGAATAGAAAAGTAAATAGTTGGGAGCTAAGAGAGGGGTTTATTCATGCACATGGCGTGCTTCTTCATGCGCTTGGAATTTTAGGCAATCAATTAATTAATGATAAAACTAGCTGGAAGGTACTTGATCAATTATCAGATATAGACTGGTCTAGAAGTTCAGATAATTGGAAAGGTAGGGCTGTAGTTAATGGAAGAATTACCAAAGCAATTAACAACGTTAAGCTAACAACAAACCAGATTAAGAAGTTAATTAGTATGCAATTAATAGAAAGTGAAAAAGCAATAGAAAAGGAGTTTGAAGCAGCATGAGTAGTCACGAATATAAAACCCATGATTTAATGATAGGTGACTTAATAATGGCAGATGAGAAACTAACTGATCTAATAAAAGAAATAGCTGATTTGTATTTAAAGAATGATAGGGCATGGGTTGTTGGGTTTAGTGGCGGTAAAGATTCGACTGTAATTTTGTCTTTAATTTTTCAAGCGTTAACAACACTAACCAAGAAGCAGCTTAATAAGAATGTGTATGTCGTGTGTTCGGATACCTTAGTAGAAACGCCTGTTATTGTTGGCCTAGTTAGAGAAGTGTTAAATAACGTTCAAATAAGTGCCAATGAAAAAGGCATTCCTCTTGTGACACAAATGGTGGTGCCAGATACTAATAATACTTTTTGGTCTAATCTATTAGGTAAGGGCTACCCAGCGCCTACTAAAGGCTTTAGATGGTGTACTGAGAGGATGAAAATTAAACCTGTTACTGCTTTTATTCAAGAAACAGTATCTAAGCACGGTGAAGTGATTGTTGCGCTAGGATCGAGAAAAGAAGAAAGTTTAGCTAGGTCAGCATCGATTGATAAGCACAGTATTAAAGGTTCTGTATTGGCAAGGCATTCGTCTTTACCTAATGCTTTTACTTATATGCCGATCGAGAATTGGACGGCTGATGATGTTTGGCAATATTTACTTGGTGCGCCAACACCATGGGGTAGTGATAATGATCAATTGTTTGAGATGTATAAGGGCTCTAATCAAGGGGAGTGTCCATTGGTTGTGGACACCAAATCTCAATCTTGTGGAAATTCAAGATTTGGGTGCTGGACCTGTACCGTAGTGACAAAAGATCGTGCCCTACATGGATTAATAGAATCTGGAGAAGAGTGGATGAGACCTTTACTTGCCTTTAGGGATGAGATGTATTTCTCATCACAACCAGAGAATAAAGCCAAATATAGAAATGTTAAGCGACGCTCTGGAAGGGTCGATGTGCAAACTAGATTTGAACCAGGTGTTGGTAGAACGAACGAATTAGATTATGACGAAGAGGGTAATGTTAAGTATGTTCCTGGTCCATACTGGTTAAAAATTCGTAAAGAGTGGTTAGAGAAATTACTGCATATAGAAAAAGGTATTAGGGACGAAGGTCGTTCAATTGAGTTGATCACCAGAGATGAATTACGTGTAATTAGACAAGAATGGATAAATGATCCAAATGAGCCAGATGTAAACGATTCACTTCCAGAAATTTACAACAAAATCTATCCAGATGACGACATTGCATGGCAGAAAAATGATTTAGGTTTTTTTGATGATGAAGGAATAGAGGCAATTAGTAAAGTTGCACACAGTGACAATGTGTCATCTGACTTGTTGAAAAAAGTAATCAACTTGGAGATTGAAGTAAGTGGATTAGGAAATCGAAGAGGTATTACCAATAAGTTAGAAAGCATTCTTAAACAAGATTGGGGGAGTATGGAAGAAGCGCTAGATCGTAGAATTCAAGCAAACAACGAGGTTTTAGAATTTAAAGAAAAACGAGATAAATTCCAATCAATGCTAGAGGAGTGCAGGTCATGATCTTTAAATCACTTACATTAGAAAATTTTAGAGTTTTTGAAGGTATTCATAATATTAATTTATCAGTGAGAGATGGAGAGCCTATTATTTTATTTGGCGGCCTTAACGGCGCAGGGAAGACATCAATACTAACGGCAATACGATTGGCTTTATTTGGTAAATCCTCTTTAGGAAGGGTTAAGTCAAAAAAAGCTTATGAGGATGAAATGCGAGGTTTTATCCATAAAAGCAATGGCAAACAATGTAAGTACTCTAGTATTCAATTGCAGTTATCTTACTCAAAGCTTGGTGTGGATTATGAATATCAAATTACACGCTCATGGGGGGGAGAAATAGGTAATCTCAATGAAAAAATAGAAATTCAAGAAAATGGACAAATTTTGTCCGAATTAGACAGTGTGCAAGCCCAAAGTTTCTTAAATGATCTTATACCATTAGGTATAGCTGACCTATTCTTTTTCGATGGTGAAAAGATAAAAAGTATGGCTGATGATGAAGATGGTCATGTTTTAGTGGAGGCGTTAAAAAAATTAGTCGGTATAGATTTGATTGATAGGGCTATACATGACACGGGCGTTGTTTTAAGGAAGAATAAAAAGTTAGACATATCAAGCGTAGAGCGCAAGAAAATTGATGACATGGAGCTTAGACTAAGCTCTATTGAGTGCGAGGTTGAAAATAAGTCGCTAGAATATGAAAATAATTACTTAATACTTAAAACGGAACTAGAAGCAAAACTACAAAAGGTACAGCAAAAGCTTGATGAATCAGGCGGCAGTTGGGCAAAGGGGCGTGATTCTCTTATTAAGGAGCAAAAGGTTTTAGAGGCTCAAAGACGTGAATTAAGTCAAGATATTAACGAGTTAATGCGTGGTGATGTTGTTTTTAGTTTAGCCCCCGCTTTTATACAGAAACTCAACAAGCAATTGGTTTCTGATTTGTCTATTATTCAGTCAAAAGAATTTAACGAGCAACTAGATAGAAAAGCCAAAGATATTTCAAACAATTCAACAGAGGTTTTAAGTCTTATTGAAAAATTAAAATATAATATTTCAAAAGAGCCAAAAAACAACATCTCTTCATATCAATTTCATGAATTTGAAAGTACAGTAAAGGCCTCCAATAAGTCAAAAGATCTTCTGAAAAATATGCTTCATAAGTATGAAGCCCTTGAAACTGAAATAGATAACCTTGGGTTGAATATCTCTAGAGCACCTGATGAGATTCAGTTAGAAGGTTTGTTTAAAAATATCAATAAAATTTCATTGGAAATAGAAAAGCTTAATCTTCGTGGTGCGAATATTAAGGTAGAAATAGAATCATTGCTTAATGAGGGTATCCGTATTACGCATGAGCTTGAAAGATCATACAAAGGTTTGCAAGGCAACATGACAACTGAAAACATAAGTAGTACTGCAAATAAAGTTATAGATGCAATGACAAGTCTATCAGACGACCTAATTCAATCAAAAGTATCACAACTTGAGTCTGAGTTTAACAAAGTGTTTAAAAGACTTACAAGAAAAGATGATATGGCGTATCAGGCAAAAATAGACCGCATTAGCTTTATGATTGATCTGATCGATAAAAATGGAAACAAAGTTAATAAAAAATTAATTTCATCTGGTGAGAAGCAGATATATGCTTTAGCTATGTTGGAAGCATTGGGCAAGACGTCTGGCAGAGGTTTACCATTTATCATTGATACGCCGCTAGGTAGATTGGATTCAAATCATAGGGCTAAACTAGTTAACAACTTCTTTCCAGTTATTGGTGAACAAGTAATTATTCTGTCGACAGATACAGAGGTCGATGAGAAATTTTATAAAGATCTCGATCCATTTGTTAAAACCTCATATGAAATTAAGTACAAAGACGGCAATAACTCCAGTTCTGTAACTGAGGGGTATTTTTGGAAGCATGAAAACCAGGAGAGTGAGTGTGAACTATCTGCCTAACGAAATAACATTATCGACCAGAGTAACTAATAGATTTTCTTATGTAAAGCAAAAGATAGGTGTAACTCCAAATATTATGGCTAGAGTGGCAATATTGAAAGCATTAGAGTCAGATATTACCCCAGAGCTATTAGAAACCCCAGAGTCTCTGGGTCAGAAAATTCCTAAAGATATTGCATTTGGCGAATACACAGATATTTTTGGTTTTGCTATTAAACAGTATATTGATGCATATTCCTATTCTGGAGATATTAAAACTCTAATTTCAAACTTGATTGAGACTGGAGCTTATAAAATTGGAAATATTAAAAAACCACAAGATGTAGAGAGTCTATTTTAAGGTTGTCTGTAACTATGATAGAAATAGAAATTATTAGCGTCAATTTAAATCTTTTTGAATTGAATGTTGGTTTGTTTATGAAAAAATACCCATCTATTTACGGGCAATACAAGTCCAAATTACAAGATTTGGATTATTCTGAAATAGAGGAAATCATCCCTGGTGGTGACTCAATAGTTGATCTAGTCTTGAAGCAAGAATCTGTTGTTTTAAAGCTACCAAATAACATGGTACAAGTAATTTATAACACTGATATATTAAGTTGGTATGGTTACGGATATATTGATGGATATACAATTAAATCTGATTGTAGGTTTGTTTATTTTATTATCTACTCAACTGCTGGTCAGGCTGGATCTCTTGGAATTTGGGATAAGAATAAAAAAGATTGGATTTTTGAATATAATGACGAGGGATTTTGTGTAGAGGCCATCCTTTATTTTGATGTTCTGGATTCCTTTGTAGGATATTACGAATGGAGTATACCAATGAGTCCTCAGCACGGTAAGAAATTCTTTATGATTGATAAAAATAGATACTATAAAGAGATAAGAGTGGAAGAAATATATGATGCCTCGTTCTGTACTAATTATGACGTAGATCATCTAGATAGCTATATGCCACTTAATGTGGATATTAAATCACAATTTTCTAGTAATGATGATATGTGGCTTATTATTGATATTAAACAAAAGCTGGCTGTTATTGATAATCACAAGCAAAAAAAAATATTGTCAGCTTATAAATTACAAATATTGGAATTTATATAATTAATAAAACCAATCATCAATATGAAGCTCATCCTGACAACAATCTTCTGCTTTCTTTTAATATCGACCACACCTGTGAAGGCGGATTATGCTGGTGAAGCCATAAGAGGATTTATTATTGGGGTGATGCACGGTTGGAATGTTTTATTTAGTGACGATGAATGTGATGACAAGGAGTGCAAAGAAAATACAAAGGAAGAGGATAAATCCGATGAATAGTTTGTTAAAAAATACTTTACTATTCGTGGTTTTGTCAGCTTCTCTATCGTTAAATGCAAACAATATACAACCCAATATTAATAATATTGCAAAAAACTTTGTACATACTCCAAATAATTTTCAGGTTTTAATTATTTATGCAAGACTCATTATGGAATTTGAGTCATTAGCAGATTACTGGGATGCAAAGTATGCTCATACTGATTCTAGTATGTCTAACTACAATGAAGTTAAAAAATTTGTGTCTACAGTGGAAAGGAATTTTAATAAAGCCAATAAATTCCTGCATCTTGCTAGAGAAATAGATGGGCTTAGCGATGAAGCAGTTGGAACTACAGAGTCTTATAAAAGTCTTGTTGCACAAGGTAATAGATATCTAACTAACATTAAAAAAGACAACAAATTAAGGCACGATATAACTACTGCAATGAATAACGCATTACTTGAATATGATGAAGATATTGTTGCTACTGTTGATAGGATGCTGAATATGATAAAACAAGATATTATGAGTAATTCAAAGTAACTTATTATATTATTTAATATTTATATAAGTCATTGATTTAACAGTATTTTTTTATATTAACACCTAATAAAAATCAACTTTGCTGTAACCAAACTGGCATAGGTTTCTTCTTAAATAATCTGTTATATTTTTTAGTCCACCAAGATTGTCTCTTGATTGAAAATGGTACATCTGGCAACACCAATTTATGCAGCTCTTCAAGTTCAGCTGGGTCTGTGTCCATATAGGTGATATATGGCTGAACTCTAAAAGCTTTCAATCCTATTGATTCAACAAACTTACAGTGCCTTGGTGAATCGTCAATCAACATATCACCATCACCAAAGCGAATGTCTTTTGGTTGTGTGCACCCATACTTTGAATCTGGGTCGTAGTCATCACGATACACAAACGAAGTGAAATACTTAGCTATCCCAAGGGTGTGAATGATGGGCTCGGCTCTATTCTTGGTTGAGGCTGTCCATATGCTTAGTTGCAGGTCGTTAGCTTTGAATGACTCTAGTAGTTTAATAATACCAGGACGAATAGTTTTGCCGAGTTCGTCTATGAGTGTGTTGTCGAGGTCGAAGTAGATATGCATATTTATTAAGTATAGACTATGTCTTTATACGGGTTAAATGATAAGTACTTCCCATCAATTTCAATTACATAATTTGTCCATCTTCCACCATATAATTCTGAATAATAATCATCTTGATGTATATCTGCATTACCTATAAAAACATAATCATTCCATAAAAAACACTTATGGTGTAGTACCACCTTATATTTGATTAAGTCGCTAAGCTCCATTTCATAATATGTTACAGAGTCTCTATATCCGTCCACCTTATCCTCTTTGTCTTGATAGTAAGGTTTGCAATACTTCTTTTCGATTATCAAATAAGCTATAAATATAGTAACAATCAATATCCAACCCACTTCTTCTTTAAAAGGGTGGGGTATTAATAGCACTAGAGCGATGCCTGTTAATATAAAGATAGGAGCTATCCATTCAAAGCAAAATTTATGCTTAAGTTCTTTTTTAGTTTCTTGCACTGTTTTATTGTGCAAATTTATTGTATTGGAAATCTCCTTCAATACCTTTTCAATAGCTCTTCTTCTTGCTACTGGTACTTTAATTTCCTTCATCATATTCTTCAAGCTCAGCGATGAGCTCTACAGCACGAGGGCTTAAGGTATCTCTAGTTATGTATTTATTATCTAATGAAATACGAAGGATTGTTACTGCTGTCTCTTCTACTGTATTGAACCTCTTCTTAACCATATACTCCGTTTCTGTTACAAGACTACTTGGGATATGTGCAGCATCACTAGTTAATTTTTTTAATGCTAAAATTATTCTAAAACCTTCAAACATAATTACACTCCTTATTTATCCAGCTCAATTTCTTACTACCATCATACTCATAAGTCAACTTATTTCCAAGCCCCTCCTGATGAATAGCCACCAGTAAAAAATATTTTATCTTCTTTGAATGGTTGCTCTGGTAATCGTATTCCAAACTCCAACGCTATGTCGTGTAATCTTTTATTATTGCCGTGTCTTTCGATATTGTCTGGTTTTGTAATGCTGTCGTGTCTTTCAAATCCATTTCTTGTTAGTCCTTCTTCGACTTCTTTTATAGAATCAAAATCCATAATATCAAATATATAACCATCATCACGGATAAAAAACACCTTAACTACGCCATCTTTTTGTTTTTCAATTAAAGCTGTTTGTATATCAAGGGATTCAAAAATATCGGCTTTAACCCAATAGTCATTACTATCAACCCTTATCTTCGTGGGTGATGTCCAACACTCCCCTGATGAGTAGGCTGAACTCTCTCCACGTTTGTCATAATAAGGTGGTGATGGTAGCACAGGAGGATTATCACCTTTGTATTTAAATCCGTTTCTTTCCAATTCTGTGAATGCCTGACTTGTGTGGTCAAACGTCATCTCATCAAAGAGGATTGATTCACTATCTACAAACTTAACCTCGCATTCCTTTCCTAGCTCACTAGGTTGTATAAAAGCCCAATCAGTATTTTTATGGTTAGTAATTTTGTACAAATACCTATCAGTATCGAATGTTACTTTGCTAGACAACTTTATTATTTGCAGAATTTTTTTAATGTTTATCACAGAAATTCAAAATTTTTAATGCCTTCAAGGTTTTCAAATCTTATGTGTCGAATTACAATCTCCCTATAGTCAATCTCGCCTTTCTTGAGGTCTGTGTACAGAGTGAGTGGATACATAGAATCAAATTCACACTCAGATTGTTTAGGAAATATGGTGTAGCAGTTGGTTGTTATTTTAGTAGTGCCATCTTTAGGTTCTAAGAGCTCACATTCATATAGCCAAACTTTTGTATTGTCATATTCATAAGCACCTATAAACTTGTCGCTTACTACCTTTCTATTGAAGAT
>Ga0209263_1001435_pt1 | contig 13433 bp, 16 predicted proteins | sample SaaInlV_DNA_100m_FD_184684 | JGI IMG/M metagenome (GOLD analysis project Ga0209263, IMG submission 184684) | Marine microbial communities from expanding oxygen minimum zones in the Saanich Inlet - SI075_LV_DNA_100m (SPAdes) (version 2) | ecosystem: Environmental > Aquatic > Marine > Unclassified... | reverse complement strand
AAAAATTAGCCTTAATGGCGGGAGTTAGTACATCTATGATCAATCAAATAGAATCAGGTAGAAGTCAGCCAAGTTATGAGACTGCAAAAAAAATATTCAATAATCTTGCAAAATTAGAGGGGGAATCATCATCACATACTGCAGGAGATTTTTGTAGTAAAGATATTGTAAAACTAAAACCAAGCAATACACTACATGATGCGATTAAAAAAATGAGAGATTTATCAATCAGTCAAATTCCGATATTTGATAATTCAGAAGTTGTGGGCGTAATTTCTGAAAATGGGATTATCAAACATTTAGCAGATTTGGGTGAAGCCGGATTGAAAAAGGCAAAATTAGAAGATACAATGGATTCAATTCCACCAATAGTAGATTCAGATACACCTGCAAATGTTTTGGTGCCATTGATCAGATACTCCATGTGTATTCTGGTTTCAAAAAAATCAAAAATTGTAGGGATAATTACAGCTTCTGATACTTTGAAAATGATGGAATAATTTTACCAACGTATCTAATCAAAATATATCAAATATTATGAGATAACCATTGGCTCAAATACCTAAAATCATAAATCAAATATGGGTATTCAAGATCTTGAAAAATTATTTCAGATTAAACAACAGATAAAAAAAATAGATAAAGAAAGATACTATAATTTTATGATTGATACAGATACCAAAGAAGGAAGAACTAGAATTATCATAAATGAATTTGGAAAATGGCAAAAAGCACCAGTTTTAACAAAAGAAGAAGCTTATGCATTTCGTAAAGAAGGTTTTAAACAATTTGTACCAGACTTGATAGATTTTAAAAATAAAATAATTATAGAATATCAAGAAGAGTCAAAAGGAAGGCAAGGTGTGTTGAGAAGACACGGTAAAATCAACAAAAAAGGTCATGATGAATTTAGTGATGAAAATAAAGATATTTTTTATGATGTAGCAAAATTTAATCAATTAAAAATATGGGAAAATACACCTCTGAAAAAACAAAATGAAGAGTTAAAGGAGTTTTTGACAATATTTTCTAAAAATAGGCGTGAAATATTCTAATTAGGACAAAAATTTAGCATAAAATGTCACTAGCGACACTTTATGATGAGGATCTAGTAAGTGTCGTTAGGGACATTATCAAAAATAATAATTGTCTTAATCACAATCAAACACTAAAAACACAATCAATCAAATATAATTTAAAATATTTGATATGGGGATTCAAGCATTACAGATTATGGTAAAGGTGCATGACCGCGTCTGAACCCACTCCATTTTCTGTATTCGTAATCAGTCAATGGTGTATCGCAACCGCATTTACAATTTGTTTTCATACATTTCTTAACAAGTATGAGATATTTTTACATTAAGTTTAGAGATTGTTAACTAATAGTCAGCATCATTTCCAAAATATATCTAAAAATAATACAATAAATTAAAAATAGATCAAAAAAATGATCGCATTTGGTCTAGTACAATTCAAAAAATAATCAAATTATATCAAGTATGCAATATATCAAACATACTTTCCAAGATATCAATGAGTATTACTGACTCTTGCAGTATTGTATTGCATTTGCTTCTTGCAGAGAGTACAGTGAATAATCATTTTGACTACAATTATGATCAGTGTTTTGGATTAAAGGAAGAAGGTTATTGTGATGATCATTATGTATTTTGAAATTATTATAATTTAAAATCTAATCTTTGTGCTTCTGATTATCTTTTAGTAATTTTTCTAAAGGAACTGTAACGGTTCTATCTGTACCTTTACAATAATTTTTTCCTTTGAAATGCTTATGGATTTTGATTTTGGCCATCATGACACTATCTATTCCATAGTTTCCCTGATGATCTGTGATTTCTTGACTAACGATGTGACAAGTTTTGAAAACATTACACCATTTGCACATGATTTTCATTTTTCCGTCATCAGCCATAGATTATTTGTAAGAATTATGAACTTAAGCTTATTGACATGATTTCTAGAAAGATTTATTGGAAAATAATAAATTTAGAGCATAATGGATTTAGAAAGATTACCTAACGTAGCAAAAATAGGATTAGTAGGCGGAATAGCTGTCATGTTTGTAATTGGGGCGATTGTGATTATTAGATGGTTATTTGGATAAAACTTAGGCATAAAATTCAAAAATTTATTCTGATTTTAAAAAAGAGTATTTTTCAGTACGTAATAGATACTAGGGTAAAATGACTTTTTTTAATTCAAAATAGCCAATAACATGATAAGTAGTATTAAGAAATGTGAATCATGGCACAAAAGAAGAAAGTATTGAAAGAACGCCAGAATCTAGCGTGTCACTGGCATTGTCCCTGTGAAGATTGTAAAGGTAATGAACCAACGTATTAGCGCACTAATTCAGGCGGCTTGATTGTTCTCAAAAGAGTTTAGAATTTACTAAAGAGTAATCAAAAAGTGAAAGTCAAGACGTGCAACAATCTAGATATTGCTATCTCTAACCTTCAAAATTAGTTAGAATCAGCGATCTATAAACTTATGCTATTGAATTAAGCCCAGATAGAGTTTAGAAACCCTACTTACAATTACAAATCTGTACTCAATGTTTTCAATGCAAAATTCCCACACTTTGGACATCGATGTTTTTTCAATAATTCTGTATGAGTTTGCATAGACTTTTTAGAATACGAGATATGTTTCCCACAATCTTCACATATACCAGGTATGTCTCCCTTTGGAATCATGCCTTTCTAAATTCTGTGTTAACTTAAGCGTGTTGGAGTTTAGAATCTAAGTTTTATCCATACATACCAAACTAGAGTTTAGGTAAATTTCCAGATTTATCTAAATTTGATTTACAAACTTTACAATAAAGCCTAACTTCAGTTGCCGGAAATTCTGCACCACAATTTTTACAAGTATAAAATTTTGTATCATTCACAAGTTTTCTACAAGAATTATGAACTTAAGCGTATTCATTAGTCAAATAATAGGATTTTCAAGTTTTCATATCTAAAAGAAATTATCCAATCTAATCAAATGTGTAATATGCTAAACACGCTATCTATTTGCCAAAACGTTAACTAGTATTATCAATGCTGAAACACCAGATAACAAACCACCTAGTAAAACAACTGCAAGTAATGGAATAGTCATGCCAATAGTAATCACAGCAACCCCAATAATGAATACAATCAAGAATTTTGTAATACTTTCGGACATAATTCTAAATCAAAGAAATAGCCTATTCACTAAGTAGGCTTCTCTTGATCTAAATTCTGAATTATCAATCATAGGCAAACTCGTTTTGGTTAGATTATTCTTTAGGATGAGAGCACAATTCAGTCAAAACACCATGTAATGATTTTGGATGAATGAACGTAACTTTAGTTCCAGCAGAACCAGGTCTAATTTTTCCTAAAAACTGAATTCCACATCCCTCCATACGTTCAACTTCACCCTCGATATCACCAATATCTAATGCCATGTGATGTAGTCCTTGACCTTTTTTATCAAGAAATTTTTTGATAGGACTAGTATCATTTGTCGGTTGCATTAATTCAATCCTGCCATTTTCCAAATGAATAATTGCAACTTTAACACCTTCAGACTCTACAGTTTCAAATTCCACATTAGATACACCTAATGCTTGTTGGTATACTTTTGCGGATTCTTCTACATCAGTTACTGCAATTGCAATATGATCAATTTTCAATTAAAATTTCTAGGAATTTACAGTATTAATGAGTTTAATTTTTCAATCAAAATAATTTTGTAAAAATCAAAGTACAAAAAAATTAAACATTTTTAGATTTTGATCTCACCAGTGCAATAACTGCAATAATAATTCCAATCATACCGATAAAAATTCCCACATATCCAGCATTAACAGAACTATTTGCACCTTCAAGAGCATCTACAGATTCTTTCAGAGTGCTCATATCTGAAATTAATGCAGTATGGCCATCAATCATTTGGGTCACTGTAAGATCCGATGGTTCTGGAAATTCAATGTACGCACGTTCAGCGACTTTTGGCGGATGCATAGATAGACTGATTGAAGTATCTTCTATTTGTCCAAGCATGTTAGCTTGGTAGAAACCAGATACTGTGGGATTCACAAATGCATAGTATTTTCCAGGAATATCATGATCAGGGGAAAGGGGCAGAGTAATGGTTTCATCTTTGAAAATCAATTGCATTTTTACAGTTTTTTTTAAACCTTCAACGCCATTTTGAAATTCTTGAGATTCGGCACATTTTATTGATTCAGGAATTTCAGGACACATAATTAATGGGCTGACATAAAATTCAATGGCATTAGTTTCTCCAGAAACAACTGGTTCATTCATCCAACCAATCTCCACTCTATATTCACCAACAGCATCAACTGTGTGAGCATGAGCAACACCAATCAATCCTGGTACAAATATCAAAAGTAATATCAAAAATTGTAATTTCAATGTTTGAGAAATCAAACATGATTTTAAAAATGTTACAGTGATTTTTATTCTGTACAATTAGTGATTTTTATTCTGTACAATTAGTGATTTTTAATTTTTATTTAGTCAGTCAAAATCCCATTCAGGAATAAAAATAATTTCATCCCTTCCTAAATTTAACATAGAAAAAGGCATATCCTTTGTTAATCTCATAGAGGGCTCATACGAGTTTAGACAATTACAATTTAGACATATCCAGCTGCCACCATCGACATGTGTCATAATCATTTGGAGATCATCACTATTGCAACTGTAGCAGGTTTCAGGAATTTTATCTAACTGTTTTGCTCTGGAAATGATTAACCTGCCTGCTTCATCATAATCTGCCATCTGAAAATATGATATGATAATGGATATGAAACTATTTTGATCCTGAAATTTTTTTATTAACTTTATGAAAGGTCTAACTAAAAGACTTCTTTTGGACGATACTCATCAAAGACTTCTCTGAAGGTGTTACTAATCTCACCAGTTGTAGCAAAGGCTTTAGCAGCAGTTACAATGTATGGCATTAAATTCTCATCAGTGTCAGCTGCACTTTTCATTGCTGAAAGTGCTTTTTCTAATTTTTTATTATCACGAGAGGCACGTAATTTCTTTATTGCCTTATTTTGTGCAATCTCAATTCTTCCATCCACTCTAAGTAATTCAGGTTGTTCTTCTGGTTCATCATACTTGTTGACACCAACTATTACACGCTCACCAGAATCTGCTTCTTTTTTGAGACGATATGCATTTGCTCTAATTTCTGATTGAAAGAATCCTTTCTCAATGGCTTTAACTGAACCACCCATTTTCTGTATTTTTTTAAGATATTTCCAAACATCAGCCTCAATTTGATCACATAATTCTTCTAAATAATGAGAACCACCCATAGGGTCTGCAGTCTTTGTAACACCACTTTCATTTGCTACAATCTGTTGCGTTCTTAATGCAATCTTTGCAGATTCCTGTGTAGGAAGTGCCAATGCCTCATCTCTAGAATTTGTGTGAAGTGATTGAGTACCACCCATTACTGCAGCCATGGTTTGAATTGCAACACGAATAATATTGTTATTTGGTTGTTGTGCAGTTAATGATTCACCACTAGTTTGAGTATGAAATTTTAACTGAATAGAGCGAGGGTTTTTTGCATGAAACATTTCTTTCATAATTTTTGCATAAACCTTTCTTGCAACTCTAAACTTTGCTACTTCTTCAAAGAACTCTATAGTACAACAAAAGAAAAATGATAAACGCGGTGCAAAGTCATCAATTTTTAGTCCAGCATCAAGACAAGTTTGAATGTATGCAATTGCATTAGCTAAAGTAAATGCAACTTCTTGTGTCGCAGTACAACCAGCTTCTCTCATATGATATCCAGATATAGATACAGGATACCATGAAGGGACTTTTTCTGCACAATATGCAATCATATCACCAATCAATCGCATTGAAGGTTGAGGAGGGTAGATGTAGGTATTTCTTGCAATGTATTCTTTTAGAATATCATTTTGAGTAGTTCCACGAAGATCATGACTTTTGAATCCTTGTGATTCTCCAACTGCAATATAATATGCAAGTAAAGTTGATGCAGAAGAATTGATAGTCATAGATGAACTTACTTTTCCTAAAGGAATGCCATCAAAAGCAGTCATCATGTCTTTGATAGAAGTAATAGAGACACCAACTTTTCCTACTTCGCCTTCAGCTTGTGGAGAATCAGAATCATATCCAATTTGAGTTGGCAAATCAAATGCCATACTAAGACCAGTTTGACCTTTTTCAAGCATAAATTTGAATCGCTCATTAGTTAATTTGGCATCTCCAAATCCAGAATATTGACGCATGGTCCAAAATCTTTCACGATACATTCCAGGATGGATTCCTCTAGTGTAAGGGTATTTTCCAGAATCCTCAGCAGATCTTTTTTTGGATGATTTTTGATAAATTCTTTTTACTTCAAAATTTGAATCAGTGAAAAGTTTCTTTGTAGATGTGGGTTTGGAGGATTTTTTTGTGGCCATATTATTTCATCAAAGATTTTGTAATCTTGTCTCCAGCTTCAAAAGGATCAATGGTTTTAGTTTGTAATTTTTTAAGATATTTTGAAAATGTTTTATCAGAATCAAGCACGTCATCAATCTTTTCTTTGATGTTCTTTAAAACAATATCTTTTAGTTCAGATTCTAGTCGTTCTTGATCTTTTTGTTTCTTTAATTTCTTTTTTGAGGCCATTAAAGTTTTGAGAGTTTTAGCAAATTCTGAGATCCCGGAATTCTTTTTTACAGATGTTTTGAGAATTACTGGGTTTCGTTCTGAATCCCCAATAAAGTCACGTACAGCATCAAAGAGTTGATTGGTTCCAGCAAGATCACTTTTGTTAATAAGATAGATATCGCCAATTTCAGTTAAACCAGCTTTAATTGTTTGAATACTATCACCAGTGTTTGGATTAAAAACTACCACAGTGATATCAGCAATATTTGAGATTTCAACTTCTGTTTGTCCAGCACCAACACTTTCAATTATTATCGGATTAAATCCAGCATACTCTAAAACTCGGATACTGTTTCGAAGTGAATGAGATACTGCACCTGTTGCACCACGAGATGCAATACTTCGAATGTATGTTCCAGAATCAGTAGATTCAGTCATTCGCACTCTGTCGCCCAAAATTGCTCCACCAGTAACATGACTGGTAGGATCAATTGCAAGAACGGCAGGTTTTGTACCTAATTTTTTAAGAGCAACAGCAGTTTTGTTAATTAGTGAACTTTTACCAGCACCAGCTGGACCTGTAATTCCAATGATCATGGAATTCCCAGTGTCTTTGAAAATTTTTTTTAGTAATTTTTTTGCATTTTTTGGATCATTTTCAACTAGAGAAATAGTTTTTGCGATTGCTCCACGTTTGCCTTTTTTTAAATCAGTAAGAGAATCCAATACACAGTAAAGTTTTCAGAGGTGCAATAAAATCTTGTATAATATTATCAGATTAACAAATAGCAGGCGTGAATTAACTTAATGATGTTTTTAAAAAACTGGATAAGCAGTTTGGAACTAACTAATAATTTATTTTATTGAGGACTAGATCAATTGATCTAATTTGATTTAAGAAATCTGAAAGCTCTTTTGAGTTTGCTTTCATTGTTAGAAATTACAGGATCACCAAAATCGTTCTCAGGATTTGCAAACATTTGAATAAATTCATCATAGTCTCTTGGAGGTGTTGTTCTACCCATGACATTCATGGATTTTGTAGTTAGCAATACTACTCTTCGATTAACGGTATCTTCAATAAAATCAGATTTGGCATACTCTAAACTATCCAGATACATCACATCGACTTTGACATCTTTGTACTCCCTACGCAGTGTTGAACAAAGTTCCTTTAGATACATGGAGTTTTCTTTATTGTCGTATAGTGTTTTGATTATTTCAAATAGGTTAATTCCGATAATTTTAGGATGATTTATGGTCAATGATTAGTGTGTGAAAATGCTTCTATTATATCGATTCATTAAAAAATTTAGCAATACAATCTTGTATCTGATCTAAGGTCTAGAATAGATGACTGGAGGAATAGGTTGATCAGGAGGGTGAATTTCAGTTTTTAGCTGAATATGTCCAAATTCCAGATGTTCAATTTCTAAAACTATTGGATGTATTGCCCAACCATATTTTGGAGGGTTAGGAAATGAAACAGTTTCCACAAATTGTGAACCTCCAAAAGATTTTTGAAAAGATTCGTCCATTCCAAGTATCTCCATAATTACAAAATCGGTTTTCCCAGAAGTGTCAAGAAAAGATATCTCGACATTTCCAGAATCATAATAAACTGCATCTACTTGAAATGTTTGAGAAAGTATATCTTTATCATCAGTTCCACCACCGCTAAGAAAGATTATTGCAAAAACAGTAATAATTCCAAGTGAAATCACAGGAAGAATTTTTCTTGCCATGATTATTTTTTAAAGTCTTTTTTCATTTTTCTCAAAAACTTGGAATGAATTCTAATTTTTTCAAGAGTTTGAGTTTGGGTCCTTTCAGTTCCAGGTGTAGGATTTTTCTTAAAGAATGTTTTAATGTCAGATTCCATCGAATCATCTGCAATCAAAGTGATACTTGCAACGATTCTATTAAACAAAGGATTTCCATAACCTACTTTTTTACTCATCTTACCCCAATTTTTCTTTAGCCAAGGCCAAAGAATCTTTTTACCATATGGATTAGCAGCAATTCTCATTATAGGTAATTGCATGTTTTGTGAACGTACCTCAGAAGTTTGAGAAAATGCTAATGTTTTTAGCAATAATTTTTCATTACGGAAACTACACAATGCACCTAAGAAACGTAATTTCTCCTCCATAGTAGTTGCTTTTTTATACAAATTTACAAATTGAGAATGGGTTTTTGCATTTCCAGTCCAAGCAACAAGAGAAAATACAGGTTCGCGTATATCAGGATGTAGTGTTGAAGGGTTTTTCAAAAATGCTTTGAATTTTAAATTAGCTTGATCTAAAATAGATTCATCACCTAATTTACCCAATACAGAAATAGAAAATCCTCTCAAAAATGCATCAGTGTGTTTGTCAGATTTACTAGGCACCCAACCAAGATTAGATAAAATTTTTCTAAAATAATTAATCGTGTATTCTCTAATCTCATCAGTGAAATCCTCAAAATAAGTCATCATGGATAGGGAACTTAGATTGTGTGCAACATTTGTTTGTGGGAGATAAGAATCATCATCAAAATAGGCATCTGTGAAATCCAGATAATTTTGAATGTCTTCTTTTCCTGCAACACATAATGCAAACAAATCATTTTGAATTGCCCATCTATCAACGGCTGAAATTTGTTTTTGATCAACTAGCATTTTAAGATCAAGTAAAATTCCATCATCATACTTTATTCTATAAAAACCAGTTCTGTTCATATTTGCAACAAATCCAGGACCGTCAGGAGTTTTAACAGTAGTAGATTTTTTTGTTAATAATTTAGTTGTAGTTTCATTTCCCAATCCATATGTTATTGGAACTTGCCAAAGTCCTTTCTGAGTTTTTGCAGTAGGCTCCATCAAAAACCTACTTTGTTTCAGAACTAGTGATTTATCATTTTGAGTAATGTCAATTTGAGGGAATCCGGGCTGTTTTAGCCATGAATTAACCATTGCACTTACAGGCATTTTTGATGCCTTACCAATGGCATCCCACAAATCTTGTCCTTTAGCATTAGCATATTTGAAAGAAGATAGATATTTTTTCAGACCAGTTCTAAAGTTAGTTTCACCCACATAATTTTCAAGCATCCTCAAAACACACCCTCCTTTATCATAAGATATTGCATCAAAAATTTCTCGAATTTCAGCAGGAGAGTTTACAGTAACATCAATTGGGTGTGTTGTTTTTAGAGCATCTAATCCCATTGCATTATTCATTGCATCTTCAATGAATTGATCCCACAAATTCCATTCAGGATAGAATTTATCAACAAATTTTGTTGCCATAAATGTTGCAAAACTTTCATTGAGCCACAAATCATTCCACCATTTCATAGTAACCAAATTACCAAACCATTGATGTGCAATCTCATGAGAAATTACTTCAGCAATGAATTGTTTTGTCCTAGTAGAAGATGTTTTAGGATCATAAAGTAAAATAGTTTCTCTAAATGTAATTGCACCCCAATTTTCCATTGCACCTGCTGCAAAATCAGGAATTGCAATTAAATCTAATTTAGGTAAAGGATATTTTATTCCAAAATATTTTTCATAAGAAGTTAAAAGTTTCTTTCCTAAATCCAAAGAATACTTTCCTTTAGATTTATTTCCTTTTGTTGTAACAACACGGATTTGCACTTTACCTGTTTTACCAGTAAGGTATTCAAATTCTCCAACACCAAGATAAATCAAATAAGTTGAAACTATAGGGGTTTTTCCAAAGTGGTACAGAGTTTTATTTTTAATTTTTTTCTTTGAGACAATAGGCATATTTGAGATTGCAGTGAATTTGTTATCTGCAATAATTGAAATTTCAAAGGTTGCCTTTGCCTCAGGCTCATCCCAACATGGAAATGCACGACGTGCATCTGCTGCCTCAAATTGAGTTGTTGCAAGGTATTTGGTTTTACCATTTTGTTTGTATTGACTACGATAAAAGCCCAATAATCTATCATTTAGAATTCCTTGAAATTCCAAATGAACTGTAGCTTTACCCCTAATTTTTTGTCCTAGTTTAATAGATAATTCCTCTTTTTTCTCGTTGGTTTTAGTTGTAGAATCAATTATTTTAGTTCCAAAAAGAACCTGACAAGATTTTATCTTTAATTCAGCACAATGCATAGTGATCAAATCAGTGCTCTTTTTGCAAGATACAGTGATAATTTCAGTTCCAGAAAAAATGAATTTTTTTAAATCTGGTTCAAATGTTAATTGATAATTAATTGGATTTGTATCCACGACTGTGATGATTTAGTTAGGCTTTAAGTAGATTTTCCATGAGAATTTTAGAAAATCAAATAAAGGCTTTAAAATGTATAAAATAACAGTAACATTATGAAACAAAAAACTGCATCTCGAAGTGTTAAGATCTTGGTTGCAAAATTAGGATTAGATGGTCACGATAGAGGAGCACTGGTGTTATGTAGAGCATTCAGAGATGCAGGAATGGAAGTAATCTATTCAGGTCTTTTCGCAACACCAGAAAGAGTTGCACAAATTGCAGAAGATGAAGATGTAGATGCAGTTGCAATGAGTTTACTTAATGGTGCACATGGAACATTATTTCCAAGAGTTGTAAAAGAACTCAAAAAGAAAAAAATTAATGATGTGTTAATTGTAGGAGGAGGAGTAATTCCAGATATTGATCATAAAGATTTGATCAAAGCAGGAGTGGATCATGTATATGGTCCAGGTACGACATTACCTACAATTGTTGAACATATCAATACTGGCGTATCAAAATTAAGAAAAATCTAAAATTAATTTAGAAATTTTATAGTGATTATTTTTTAATGTAATCAATCTAAAGGAAAATCAATTTCACAAGTAAGACATTTTCCTCGCCTACCAGCATATTTCACCTCAAAGTATTGAACAATATCAGAACCACATTCCCAACAAGAAATAATTTCAGTGCTTTTTTCTTCAAGAGTCATAAAAAGACCCTCATAGAATTTTTGGTTATAGAGTTTTTTACATCATATATGATTTCAATTTCTAAAATATCATTTAGAAAAAATATACAAGAGGTACAGAAAAGGTAATTTTCTGAATACACTGTACTATGAGAGATATTTTTACTAAAAAAGAGATAGTGAAAGTCTCGTTTTTGGGAATACCTCATTAAAACAGTGAAAATTTGAAAAATATAAGAAGTAAATATTTAGAGATATTATACATATACCGATTTAACAGTTTTCAAATAATTACAGATTATTTTAAATTATTTTTTTGATTCATGCACTCTTTTTAATAATATACTCAAAAATGCCAAATATTCAAGAGCCTTCGTAGGATCAGTTAATTCTTGCATGGAATGAGATTGAGGATTTTTAATTCCTCTAAATACACCCATCAACAAAAATCTAAATCCTTCTCGCTCATCGACATGTTCAATGTTGGTCCCTTCAACAATTTTCAGAATAGGATTAGTTTCGCTAAATACATGATTAGCTGGATCAACCCCAATTTTATCTTGAACACCACTTTTGGATTTAATTTCAAGTTCTAATACTTTTACACCTTCAAAAATTGCTTGTGAATAATGACCGTTAAGAAATAATTTCCTAGACGCATCAGAAATTTTTCTGTGTAGTATTAAAAATTTAGAAAGATCTTCATTGACATTACCTGAAGAAGAGTCAATATCAGAAGATGGCGAATCAATAGGGACATATCCATATTCTTTTTGAATTTTATCACACACTATTGCAGATAAACGATATATGCCAGGTTCTCGTTCTAACAAAATATTGTCAACAGCTAATTTAGAAAGAATTCCAGATACATCGTCAGGCAGTGGAAGATCCAAATTAGCATAACAACTAATCATATCAGATAAATCAATAACAGGATCCTGTTTTATTTCCTGAATGAAGTATGAAAATGCAACACATTGAGATTTTGGATCATTTTGATAAAAATCTGACATTGGAGAAATGAATGCTCTCAAATCATTTCTGGTAATATCAGGCATACGAAATATTGGAAATAATGATTATTTTAAGATAGCATTAAAATCATAATACAAGTATGAAAATGACATGGCAGAATTAGATCCACTCACAATTATTTCTGTTTTAGCAAACGCATTACTTGTAATAATAATTGCATACCAACTTAAGACATATAGAAATGAAATTAAAAATCGACAAAGACCATGGATAAGTAGACAAAACAGACCAGACAGTATCAAAATGATTCAAGCAAAAGAAGGAGGAAGACTTTTCTTTAATATGATTAACAATGGAGAACTTCCGGCATTAGATATGAAAATTCAAGTGTTAATTGCACAACAACAACCAGGCATAGATACAGAACCACCGTATACCATTAATGAAGAACGTCCAATAGCATTAGGACCTAAAGAAACGTGGCAACATAGAGTAGATCTTAACGCTCAAGATTATCAGATATTTCAAAATGGGATGTTATGGTATGCATTTAAGATAACATATTCAGCAAAAAACAAAATTAAAGGAGTTTATGAAATCAGAGGACATTTTGAAAGACAAGAAGATGTATTTGATTGGATAGATATCAAATGATAATTAAAAATAATAAAATAAGAATATGTGATGTTAATATTTATTCTGTGGAATCAGGCCACATCATTTTACGCATTTCTTTACCAACTTTTTCAATTTGGTGTTCATCGTATTCTTTCATGTACTTGTCAAATGATTCTTTTCCGCCTTTTTGATATTCAGAAATCCACTCACTGTTGAACGTACCATCTTGAATCATGGTGA
>Ga0209263_1001427_pt1 | contig 13477 bp, 9 predicted proteins | sample SaaInlV_DNA_100m_FD_184684 | JGI IMG/M metagenome (GOLD analysis project Ga0209263, IMG submission 184684) | Marine microbial communities from expanding oxygen minimum zones in the Saanich Inlet - SI075_LV_DNA_100m (SPAdes) (version 2) | ecosystem: Environmental > Aquatic > Marine > Unclassified ... | reverse complement strand
TTAATCGGCTCAGAAACCTGCCCTACCTCTAGTCCCGCTAGCGCTTTTTCAAATGCCTCAGGAAAAGTCTCGCCTGAAGTGTAGCCTAAGTCACCACCTGACTCAGCCGAGCCAAAATCTTCAGAATACTCCTTGGCTAATACGGCAAACTCAACACCAGCGTCAATTTTTCCCTGAATTTCCTCGATCACTTCAGCCGTCGATTCGGATAGTAAAATATGCGCTGCTTGACGAGATTCAGCCATATCTCTATTCCCAATCTCTTCTTCGAACCGCTCTAACACTTTATCTTCTGTAATAGCTGAAGGGTCCATTATAAGCTCAGAATTGAGTTCAATATAATCTATACGAACCTGAGGCGCCGTCGTAAAGTCCCCCAGGTTGTTTTCGTAATAACCTGCTATTTGGGAGTCAGACAGCTGAACGGCTTTCTCAATACCCTTAATCGGCAATCTCAGGTAGTAATAGTCTCTCTGCTGCTCTGTCACACCGGCCAGTGCAGACAATTCAGTCTTAGTGGTAAAAGCGGTAGAGCTTAATCCTGCTACCAACTGCTGGACAACGGTCTCATTCTTCAGCACATCGCCAAACGTAGCGCTGGTATATCCTTGCTGTTGAATAGCAAAGCGGTACATGTTTTGATCAAACTTACCCTCGGACTGAAAACCTTCGATGTCTAAAATGATCTTCTTAATGTCTTGCTGAGATAGCGTGAGATTTTGCCCTAGAGAGGCCTGCGTAAACAGTTCTCGAGTAATAAGTTGCTCAATCGCTCCAGGGCGCATCATTTCATCACTAAGTACCGCCGGATCTAACCCTTCATTCTCACTTAAGATCTGTCTCTTTTGACTTAAAATAGCACGTACCACGTCGGTTTCGCTGATATTGACATCATTAACCACAATGGCCGTATCAATGTTTGCGACGGTAAGTAGCGATCCTGTGCCGGAGAATGCGAATATAGCGCCTATCACGATAACAATACCTAAGGCTATACCGCGCATGTTCGTTCTAAAACTATCTAACATTATTTTTTCCTAATATTAAAAAAGGCGCATCAATGATGCGCCTTTTTCATCTGGAACCTTACAAAGTTCCCAGACGTTTATTAATTTACAGCGTCTTTAAGAGCCTTGCCAGCTTTAAAGCTTGGCACATTGGCTGCCTGGATCTGGATCACGGCACCAGTCTGTGGGTTACGCCCGGCACGCGCTGCACGGTGTTTCTTTGAAAATGTACCAAAGCCAACCAAAGACACTTGGTCGCCATTTTGTAATGCGCCAGTAATTGCTCCGATTGTGGAGTCTAGTGCACGTCCTGCTGAAGCTTTAGAAATGTCTGCGCCATCAGCGATAGCATCAATTAATTCAGATTTATTCACGGTATTCCCCTTTTCTTGGAAGTAGTGTTTATTTTAAAGAAAGCGATCCCAGTCCCTTTGGTTACGCAAGTTTCTAGCTCATTAGCAGTCCCTAGACACTTTATACCAATAGCCAGTGCATCGGGTCAAGCAGTCTGTGTAAATTAACTGAAAATAGTTGCTCACTAATGAGTATTCGCCCTTTGACTTGCCTTATTCGTCTCTAGCGACGCGCGAGTTTCAATAAATTCAGAATCTGTTAATTCTGCCGGCAATGATTCCAATGCTATCTCAAGAACCTCATCAATCCATTTGACCGGACAAATTTTAAGGTCTGCCTTAATATTGTCCGGAATCTCCTTTAAGTCGCTCTCGTTATCATGAGGAATAATGACTGTTGTGATACCACCTCGGTGAGCTGCAAGAAGCTTTTCTTTAAGACCCCCAATTTTAAGCACTTGGCCTCGCAACGTTATCTCGCCAGTCATGGCAACATCTGCTTTGACTGCAATCCCAGTTAAAGCAGACACTAACGCCGTGCACATGCCAACGCCAGCAGAGGGTCCATCTTTCGGTGTAGCGCCCTCTGGCACATGGATGTGTAAATCATTTTCCTGATAGAAATCTCTTCGAATTCCAAGGGTTTTCGAGCGGCTTCGGACCACGGTTAGCGCCGCTTGAATTGACTCCTGCATAACGTCTCCTAAAGAGCCCGTTTTCACTACCTTACCGGTACCAGGGATTGCAGACGTCTCAATTGTCAGTAATTCACCACCAACTTGAGTCCAAGCCAAACCTGTCACCTGGCCTACCTGATTTTCAGCTTCAGCACGACCATAGTCGAACTTTCGCACCCCCAACATCTCTTCTAAGTCGTTCGGCTTAATATGATCATTCGTATTACTATGATTACGCACATGCTTGGTTACCGTTTTTCGGCATATTTTAGCGATATCTCTTTCTAGCCCTCTCACACCCGCTTCTTTCGTGTAATAACGTATTGTATCTTTTAGGGCATCTTCACTAATGTCGAGTTCCGACCCTTTAAGCCCATTAGCTTTGAGTTGCTTAGGAAGTAAATATTTTTCAGCTATTTTTACTTTCTCATCTTCGGTATAGCCAGGTATACGGATAACTTCCATTCTGTCCATAAGCGGACCGGGGATATTCATCGAATTAGCCGTACAGATAAACATCACGTCGGAGAGATCATAATCCACCTCTAAATAATGATCATTAAAAGTGTGATTCTGTTCCGGGTCAAGCACCTCCAACAAGGCAGAGGCCGGGTCCCCTCTATGATCCATGCCTATTTTATCTATTTCATCAAGTAAAAATAAAGGATTCTTAGTGCCCACTTTAGACAACTTTTGGATCAACTTCCCAGGCAAAGACCCGATATAAGTGCGGCGGTGGCCCCTGATTTCAGCCTCATCACGAACTCCACCCAGACTCATGCGGATGAACTTACGTCCGGTAGCCCGCGCAATGGATTCGCCCAAAGAGGTCTTACCAACACCTGGCGGCCCCACAAGACAAAGAACAGGGCCTTTAAGTTTTTTAACTCGTTGTTGTACCGCAAGAAACTCCAAGATGCGTTCTTTCACTTCCTCTAGACCGTGATGATCTTGATTAAGGCTTTGTTCAGAATTCACTAAGTCATGTTTAACTCGACTTTTCTTCTTCCATGGAACACCAATCATCCAATCAATGTAATTCCGCAGAACAGACGCCTCAGCAGACATAGGCGACATCATTTTCAATTTACCTAACTCTGATCGGGCTTTGTCCAAAGCTGCAGCAGGCATCCCCGCTTGCGTTATCTTTTCTTCTAGCTGATCCAACTCAGAGACGGCCTCATCCATATCGCCAAGTTCTTTTTGAATCGCTTTCATCTGTTCATTCAAATAGTACTCGCGCTGACTTTTCTCCATCTGCTTTTTAACTCTGCCGCGAATTCTTTGCTCAACCTGAAAAAGATCAATCTCTCCTTCCATTGAGCTCATCAGATGCTCGAGACGCTCGGTAAGATCAGCTATCTCTAACACCCTCTGCTTCTGCTCTAAGCTGAGAGTCATATGCGACGCTATGGTATCAGCGAGCCTATCACCATCCTCAATTCCGCTAACCGTCGATATCACTTCTGACGGGATCTTTTTACTTAGATTAACGTACTGTTCAAATAAGCTAACTGCAGAGTTCATTAGTGCGCTTGATTCGTCATCACTAAGCGGTGCGCTGACTAAATCTACGGTGGTTGCTGTTATAAACGCTTGATCCTCAAATGTATCTTCGATCGCCACGCGATTAAGACCTTCAACAAGAACCTTTAATGTCCCATCTGGAAGCTTAAGCATCTGTAAGATTGTTGCCAAGGACCCCACCTTGTAGACATCCTCGACTCCAGGATTATCCTCAGACGGGTCTTTCTGGGCTACTAGCACTACCTGCTTGTCAGCTTCCATTGCATACTCTAAGGCTAATATTGATTTATCTCGGCCAACGAACAGTGGTACCACCATATGTGGATATACAACCACGTCTCGCAATGGTAAAAGTGGCAAACTAACGCTTTTTGGGTCACTACTTGTCGGGGGCATCGTTACCTCAGAATTAATAAGATTATCCAGCCTCAATTAGAGGAGACTGATTGCAATATTATATATTGGGACAATAGGTGGAAAAACAACCTACCAAGCATTACTAATTAATAATTTGGGCCCGGCAATAAAAAAGGCGACTAGAGTCGCCCTTATATTAACCTTCCTTAGAAGCGATTTTTTTACTCTCTTGCTGCTCATAAACCAACATAGGCTCGTTATCACCCTTGATAACTGACCCATCTACCACTACTTTTATGACATCAAGTTCTGAAGGTATTTTGTACATTGTATCGAGTAGTATTGTCTCCAAGATAGAGCGCAATCCACGAGCACCAGTTTTGCGGTCTATAGCCTTATCGGCAATAGCATCCAAAGCATCTCCGCGCACATCCAAATCCACATTTTCCATCGCAAACAGCGCCTGATACTGCTTAACAAGCGCATTTTTTGGTTTTACCAAAATATTCACGAGAGCGTCTCGATCTAGTTCTTGCAACGTTGCAACGACAGGTAAGCGACCTATAAATTCAGGAATCAAGCCATAGCTAATCAGATCACTGGGCTCAACCTCTAACAGCGTCTCACCAATCGACTTTTGATTGTCCTTACTAGTTACCTCAGCGACAAACCCAATACCGCCTTTTTCCGAGCGATCGCGAATCACTTTTTCTAAGCCTGAGAATGCACCGCCGCACACAAATAATATATTTGAGGTGTCAACCTGGAGGAACTCTTGTTGTGGATGCTTCCTGCCTCCCTGAGGCGGAACTGAAGCGACCGTCCCCTCGATCAACTTCAACAAAGCTTGCTGAACACCCTCACCCGACACATCTCGTGTTATCGACGGATTATCGGACTTTCGGGAAATTTTATCTATTTCATCAATATACACGATACCACGCTGAGCTTTCTCCACATCGTAGTCGCACTTTTGAAGTAACTTTTGAATGATGTTTTCTACATCTTCACCAACATAACCGGCCTCAGTTAGTGTGGTGGCATCCGCTATAGCAAACGGAACATCAAGAAGTCGGGCTAAGGTCTCGGCCAGCAAGGTTTTGCCGCTTCCCGTAGGCCCTATAAGTAGAATGTTACTTTTACCCAGCTCAACATCAGTTTTATCCGCACCCACCTTTTCACTAACCTGCAAGCGCTTGTAGTGGTTGTAAACCGCTACTGATAGGATTCTTTTAGCTTTCTCTTGGCCAATGACATACTCGTCTAGAAGCGCTTTAATTTCAGTCGGAACAGGCAGTTTTTCAGCGGCGGTTTCAGATTCAATAACCTGAGATTCTTCCGTGATTATATCGTTGCACAGGTCAACGCATTCGTCACAAATATAGACGGAAGGGCCAGCAATTAGACGGCGTACTTCATTCTGATTCTTCCCGCAGAAAGAACAAAAAAGAAGCTTGCCACCTTCTCCTAAACTACCACTGTCACTCATTTACATCTCCTGAAGTACGGCCAAAGCCACAAGTTTAACTAATTATACACAATCCTTTTGTAGAGCCTACCGAAGCTAGCTTCGCTTGTCTAGAACCTGATCGACAAGCCCGTAGCTCTTAGATTCCTCAGCACTCATGAAATTATCACGTTCAGTATCTTCAGTTACCTTATCGACATCTTGACCAGTATGATGAGCCATCAAACCATTTAATCGTTCCTTTATCTTCAGGATCTCTTGGGATTGAATATGAATATCAGTAGCCTGCCCTTGCGCGCCACCGCTCGGCTGGTGAATCATAGTTCGCGCGTTCGGCAAACAAAATCGCTTATTTTCCGCGCCTGCGGCCAATAGAAATGCACCCATTGACGCGGCCTGACCAATACACATGGTGCTGACATCTGGCTTGATAAACTGCATGGTATCGTAAATAGATAGCCCTGCAGTAACCGAACCACCGGGCGAATTGATATACAGATGTATATCTTTGTCAGGGTTCTCAGATTCCAAGAACAACATCTGGGCAACGATGAGATTGGCCATGTGGTCCTCTACCTGACCAACCAGAAAGATAACTCGTTCTTTTAATAATCGCGAATAAATATCATAGGCGCGCTCGCCACGCGATGTTTGCTCGACCACCATTGGGACCAAGCCGCTGGCTTGGGTGTCAGACGGGAAACTCCCGTTATTTGTTGCCTGGAAATTCATTACTACCTCGCTCGTTTTTAGTCTAGGGGAGCCGCTAATATACGGCCGCCCTTGGCTGACTGGATCTAAGCACTCAGTCAACCAGCACTGAGCACTGAATGAAGAATTAAGCCTCTACGCCCGACTCAGGATCAGGCTTTATAACCTCATCATAGGGGAGCTTTTCTTCCTTCACCTTAGCTTTAGATAACACCAATTCTGTGACTTGGTCTTCCAAGACAACGGCTTCGACAGAGCTCAGTAATTCTGGCTTACTGTAATAGTAGTCCACTACTTCCTTAGGTTGCTCATAGGTCGATGCAATTTCGTTGATACGCTCGCGCACTCTATCTTCGTCTGGTGTTAACTCTTCAACTTTAACAACTTCAGAAACGATAACGCCAAGCGCTGCACGTCGTTCCGCTTTTTCTTTAAACATATCGTCAGGAAGCATGCTTAGATCGATCTGCTGCCCACCACCAAACTGTTGAACCATCTGCTGCTTTAACTGGGTGATCTCATTAGCAACCAAAGCCGTTGGTAGCTCTATTGTATTGAGTTCAAACAACTGATTCATTACCCGATTCTTCACCTTGGTGCGAATAGCATTCAGTAATTCACGCTCCATGTTTGACTTTACTTCCTCACGAAACTTCTCTTCTCCGCCATCTTCAACGCCGAACAGCTTAAAAAATTCATCATCCATCTTTGGCATTTTCTTACCAGAGACAGTATTTACCTTAACCGCAAATTCAACTGCTGCTCCTTTAAGATCTTCGGCCTGATAATCCTCTGGAAAAGTCAAATTTAGAACAGTTTCTTCTCCAGCAACCAAACCCTCAAGTCCACTTTCGAAACCTGCAATCATCGAGTTTGAGCCCAAAATCAAATCCTGGCCTTCAGCTTTGCCACCAGCGAACTCTTCTCCATCTTTAGTGCCAACGAAGTCAATATTGACCTGATCACCTTCTTTGGCTTTCTTTTTTGACACTTTGAAGCTGGCTTGCTGATTCCGTAAAACTTCTATCATTTTCTTTATGTCAGTGGCAGTCACATCGGCCACTGGTCGAGCAACCTTAACTTTACTCAAATCCTTGAGTACCACTTCTGGAAAAACCTCAAAAATTGCCATGAACTCAAGGTCCTGACCTTCTTTGTCTGTCATTTGGTCTATTTTTGGCTGCCCAACGGGGCGTAACTCTTGCTGCTGAATAGCTTCATAAAAGCTAGAGTTGACGACTTCCCCAACAACCTCTTGCCGAACGCCCTTACCATAATGCTGCTTAACAACTTTCAAGGGTACCTTACCTTTACGGAAACCTTTAATAGAAACCGTTTTGGTCGCCTTTTGTAATCTAGCAGTTACTTCTTGCTCGATCCTGTCGGCAGGCACACCAATCTTTAGCTGTCGCTCTAGACCTGTGCTCGACTCAATAGACACCTGCATGGAATATCCTCATGGTAAAAACATTTAAATTTGGTGCGAAAGGAGAGACTCGAACTCTCACGGGTTGCCCCACTGGAACCTAAATCCAGCGCGTCTACCAATTCCGCCACTCTCGCATAGATATCTTCTGATAACGAACTACTTTCGCAGTTAAATTAGGGTTGGTAAGACCCTGCCTCATCAGAGGGCGTGAATTTTGCCACAGCACCCCTTGATCGGCAACTAATTGTGTCATTAATAACCGTCTTTATGTCACCAGAACCAAATATCACTGAATATCCGCTATTTTAGCCTCTAAAAAGGCAAATACAAACACGCAACACCCCCCAATATCGCCTGCCTAGGATGTAGATTGTTCAAACGCCCATACAAATGTATTCTGCCCTTAATCCAAGCGCTTTAATGGTTATAGCCCTGCAATAATTATATGGCGACTTGGCAAGCGGGAATATTTCAAACTCCAGACGTCCAAGAAGCTCTGAACGTGGCCAAGGAGAAATGAGCCGCTAATTACGAAAGCCTACAACCATTGTGATCTGATTCTTGCTGAGGCGCGCTTCAACACCTAGAACAGTCCAGTTGGTTAATGCTTTATGGCTACATTCATAACCTGAACATTAATTGAGTAAAGCTAGCAACCGGCCAATATCACCGCGAGTCCTTATTGCGCCGTCGCTCAGAAGTGTATCAACGGGCACTAAACCAGCCGTAAATGCCAGCAAAGTCTTCCTTTCCATGATAAGGGTAAGATTTGGCTTCTCATGCTTCCCCATACGCCTTTCAAGCACACCCCGACGCACCGTCAGCCGAAACTGCTCTTGGGTGTCGGTGATGTCTAAATTCACCGTCAGTAATGTATCGGCGCTACGCTGAAGATCTAACCTAGGACCCAGCAATTCTATAAATTCTTCCGTAGGGACCATACTGGTATGATCAGCCTGATTAAATCCTGGCACTATCGGCCCTCCATTCTCAAGCCACAAAGCACCCGAAAGAAGATAATAACGTTCGTTACCGCTGTGAGTAAGTGCCGCCAAAGAAGTAAACGCTTTTATTTTGGCTTTGCGTGCAGCCACCACGTTCTGGTCAGCTCGCAACAAATAACTAGCTAGTTGTGCTGCCCAAGCATAATCGCCCTCATCAAGTGCGGTTTGTGCCTGTTGGAGCATCCGGTTGGCTCCACCAGCCAGAAGTATCATCCTCGACGCCTCTTCCTTTGGAGCGTGCTGGATCAACTCAAGTGCATCATTACCAAACCAACCGCTCAACCGCGAATACAATCCTTTGATAACCCAACTGGCACGGTGATAGGAGTCGATCAACATAGGATCTTTATCGAGATGCGGCGGCAAGCGCACTTCGGCTGCAGCTTCATCGCGTGTTTTACCGCTATTAATCGCGGCTATTGTTTGATCTAAGAGGGTTTGCTCCACATCTCGGTAATTAGTGATCAATTCTCTGACGGCATTTTTACCTGTGAGTGCAGGTCCGTGCCCGAAGAGTAAATGTTTAGGCCGCCAATCCAGCATTATGTCCTTGGCTTTGATAAAGCCGCGCGGGCTACGTGAAGGTTCGCTGCGAGGAGTAGCAAGAAAGGGAAACATCTGCGCCATAGTATCAGCGGCATAAGCTACCCCCTCTTCCGGCAGCCATATAACCATCTCATCATCCATCTCTGAAGGAATCGGTACTATCTCAAACTTAACACCGGCTAATGTCATTCGTGTGCGGCCTGACAGGGTACGATTGGGTGTGACATAAGATAGCGTCACTGCTTTGGGGTACACGGGACCCAATACGTGCTCATACCTCTCAACGCCTGGACTTGCCACAGCAAAGCCAACTTGCTCAATCAACCGCCTATTAATCATTGGATACAGGGGGCTTACCAATTCCTGCCGGTAACGAGGCCAGTTTTCGCTCGCATAGACCGATATGTCGCTATCCCCACCTTTGGCCACAAAAGCAGCGCTGCCCCCAGTGTGGTCAAAATGACCATGAGAATAAATAACAGCTACTATAGGTTTGTCTGTGATTTTACGAAGCTCAGTTAAGGCGCGCTGTGCATTCTCTACTCGAGCTAGGGTGTCGATGACAACCACGCCATCATCCCCAATCACAAACACCGAATTCACCAGATCAAATGCATAGGCGAGATATACGCGATCAGTCACTTTGATCAGTCGCGGCTCTTCGAACATAGATACATTTCGGCGCAGATCCTCGCTCATAGGTACATTGAATACGCTTGAGGCGGCGCTAGCGCCGAAAGCAAAAAGCACCAATACAAAAAACAAGCTGACTTTAATACAGTTCATGATAAATCTCCGATCACTCCAGTCTAATCACTCCACATCATAACCCTACTTTACCTAATACACAGTATTGGTGCTCTGGAGTATTAGTCGTGACTCAAACTGTTTTGATGACTTTGTTACTGCTGAAGCCTTTGCCTTTCAAGTGTTGGCAACAGATCAACAGGCGCTATCTAATCGTTTTGCTAATACGGGTAGCGATAGGTTTGCAGGACTGGTGTGCCCAGAGGGACTATTGAGGATACCTCTACTGCCACATTCGAGCAGCTACTTTCAATGCACCACTGAGAATCAATATGATGGTGGTGATCATGTCATTCTAGTTGGCAAGTTGCATGACTCTGCCGATACCGGTCAAGAACCACTGGTTTATCACAGAGGTAATTACACTAGCCTACAGAGCTAATATGAAAGACTCTATTTCTCTGATCGACTGCACATCTGTGTACTTGGCTCCTAAATCAAAAAGGCTAGCCTCGTGAGCCGCTGGATTTCTGTCCCCTACTGCCTCTTTGGCAACCACCACCTGATAATTATTTTGCAATCCGTCCACGGCAGAAGCCCGCACACAGCCACTCGTGGTTAATCCTGTAATAACCAATGAATCTACGCCTAAAGCTTTCAGCTGATCATCTAGGTCGGTCTTATGGAAGGCACTCGCCCATTGCTTTTCAATAAGCGGCTCACTGTCAGCACGGCGCATTTTAGGATCAACTGCCACCCAATGCGACCCCGGCTGAAGCAAGTTCAGTGCAGGTACCTTAGCTCGAAAAACGGTGGCCTGTTGGTCGTCATGATAGACAACGGTGGTAAAGAAAACCGGAAGTCCCTTTGCCCTAAAAATAGCCAGCAACTCGCAATTGGCTGCCACTACCTCTTGGCAGTGGCTACCCAAGGGGCATTTAGGGTCGGTAAACCCATTAATCATATCCACTACTATCAACGCCGGATTTGTCGCTAACCCCAGGTTTTTTTGTTCTAGATCCTTAGTGAGTACGACCATCTAAATTTTACTCTAGTTGTAAAAAAGCGAGTTGCCTAACAAGCACAACTCGCTATCTATATTACGCTATCTTAGAACCTGTAGTTAAAATCAATACCGTAAGAGTCATTGGCGCTCGGATGAATAAATGATCCACCAAATTCAGGTGCTGGAATGATTTCTTCCAGATAATTTTCATCGGTAATATTTCGGCCCCACAAAGTAACACCCCAGTTCTCAGCATCAAACGAAACACGGAGATTTAACGTATCGTAGGAATCACGCGTAGCCTTACTGAAGTTTTGGGCAATGGGAACGCCTGGATAGAAAACTTGCCAGATAGTAGGTGTCTCTTGACCCTGCAAGGTATGGAAGGCCATTTCTCCAACCCGCTGCCAATCTAAACGGGCAGTCATTTCAACACCGTTAGCAACTGACATCTCGAACTGCGTGCCAAGATTGTAGGTGCGGTCTGGTGCCTGCGGCGCATCGTTGCCTTCGGTCATTGGTCGATGATCATTGCGGATGATTTCACTATTTAAGAACCCTACACCACCAAACAGCGATATATTTTCACTAACTACCGCATTGAAATCCATCTCAAACCCTTGGATCTCCAACTCTTCAATAGTGGTAACCACTCTCATCAAACCAAAAGGCCCAGCATAGAATTCAAAGAACTGATTGTCTTCAACGTCGGTGCTAAAAATCGCAGCATTGACACGAAGACGGCTATCCATAAACTCCATTTTACTGCCTAATTCAAAGCTAGTAGACACCTCTTTATCGTACTCGTCTTTGACCAATAAGTTACCGTTAACTAATGCTCCAGGATTGGTACCATCCCCATCATTGTTGTACCAGAAATCAATGAGCGCTTCGCTACCATTAGAGTTAAAGCCTCCACTTCTAAAGCCAACCCCCCAGCTTGCATAGATATTAACATCCTCGGCCGCACTCCAGCTCAACGTCACCTTAGGCTGAAACTGACTGAAAGAAGCGGAACGATCAGGGATCCCATTCGGATTAGCTGAAAACGCTGGATTAATCGGTCCAGTTAACGCGTTAACGCTTAGACCTGATGCTGTAACATTGGGTACCTGATTCGCGACATCTCGTTCTTCGCGGTCATAACGTCCGGCAAATGACAGTTCCAAGTCTTCATTAAGATCAAACTCTACCTGACCAAATAGGGCAACCACAGACGTGTCGAAGTCATCGTGGAATAGTAAGTCTGTGGGGTTCGGACCAGTCGGCGCAACATAGGGCTGCAAGAGGAATCCAGCGCCCGTATCAGCACCGTAGGCTATCACTACTTCACGCTCAATTTCAGCGATGTAGGCTCCAGCGATCCAACTCAAGGCTGAATCTTCGTCAGACGTAAGACGCACCTCTAAGCTTGTGTCTGATTGATTAAATTCTTGATACTGATAACCATCACAAGCCGTTGCTGTGTAGGGACCATAAATACCAGTAAAGTCCGGAGCGGCTCCACCTGCGGCAGGGAATACACCGAACGGACTAAAGAATCCACCAAATATATCATCGCGCCCAGCTCCACCCATAGACGTTGGTAAGTTATTCAACGTTGCTCTATCAGACTGACAAGCTGGCGTAACCTCGTACGCGTAAAAAGTAGCACTGGTGCCATCAGAAAATATATACTCCTCAAGATCACTGTAGCTAAATATAGCGCTTACATCAAAGCCGTCCCGGTCCCAGTCCGCTTTAATAGAAAATTCAGTTGTCTCCTGCTTGTTCTTCCCTGGTACGTTATTAGAGAAGACAAATTCGTGATCATTAACATCAGCAAAGAAGGTAGGACCAAGGCCAAACCCTTCAGCAAACATAGGAATAGCAAAAACCGCGTTGAAGTTAATAGCACCACCGCTTACTTCGCTCATGCCCGCACGCATATCAAGAGAAAGCTCTTCGTTAACATCCCAGATCAAACGACCACGAACTGTAGTGTCTTCCATGAAATCGACCGAATTTTTACCCGTGTAAGTATTGCTGTAGTGTCCATCAGTCTCGCGACGGCTAACGTTCAATCTGCCGAGCACGCCATCAGCTACGGCACCACTTAAGGTTAGACTGGCATTGGTCGAGCCATTATTACCCGCACCAACCTTAATCTTCCCCTCAAATTCTTCATCGGGACGATTGGTAGTTACCAGAATCGCACCAGCTACGGCATTACGACCATAAAGCGCCCCCTGAGGACCCTTCAAAACTTCAATCTGACTCACATCCATTAGCTCTTCGTTAAAGCCATTAGGATTAGTCACCAGCACACCATCTACCACATAGGCAAAAGTCGATTCCGCATCACGAGTAGAGACGATGCCACGGATACTGACCTGCGTATCACCCACACCCACCGTATCAACCATGGTGACATTGGGCATCAAACTAATGAAGTCTGCTGGTCGCTGAATACCCGCACTCTCAATTTGAGATTCGGTAAAGGCGGTCACCGCAATGGGAACCTCCTGCAGGTTCTCAGCGCGCTTTCGTGCTGATACTACTATTTCTTCAATAGCGATTTCGGCCACCGACGTGGTTGTTATACAGGCTAATGTAGCCATCGCCATCGTGCTTTTTAAATTAAAATTTTTCATTCTATTTCCTCT
>Ga0209263_1001425_pt1 | contig 13483 bp, 10 predicted proteins | sample SaaInlV_DNA_100m_FD_184684 | JGI IMG/M metagenome (GOLD analysis project Ga0209263, IMG submission 184684) | Marine microbial communities from expanding oxygen minimum zones in the Saanich Inlet - SI075_LV_DNA_100m (SPAdes) (version 2) | ecosystem: Environmental > Aquatic > Marine > Unclassified... | reverse complement strand
TGGCCCGCAAGTCGTTACGATCCGGGGGCGTGCCATTGAGACGGGTGGCGAGCTTGTCTGCGAGCTCGGCAAGCTCGTTGGCCGCACGCGCGACAGCGCCTGCACCTTGTCGTGATGCGCGGTGTAGCGCGCGGGTCTGGTTTTTGAGACGTTGCGCGATGTCAGGGTCTACCGCGTCCGCGATGGCGCGCAGCATGACGAGATTGGCATCATAGAGTTGTGGCTCGCCTGGCCCGAGCCCGGCCCGGACGCGATCGGCCCCGATCGCGCTATCGAAGGGACGGTGACAGCTGCCGCATTCAAAGAATGTCAGTTCGGGAAACAGGTTCGCATTCCGCGACATGGTTTGCGCAAGCCCCCGCATTTGCTGACGGGCGCTTACGGCCTGTCCGACGGCCCAGAGCTTCGCCCCATTATGATCAGGCTTGCGCTGACGGTAATCGTCATCAATTCGCGCATGTGCGGGCTGGTTGACCGAGAAGGTGTCGAGTTCGAAGGCAAGGCGCGGATGCCCGGCCGCCAATAGGCGATGGTTGACCAGACGATCCGGGTTTGGCAGATGGCAACCGATGCAAAGTTCTGCGCGCGCAATCGGGTCTTCTGTCGGATACATGCCTGCTGCGACCAGTTCCGGTCGTGAACTTACTCCACTCACATGTGTGCCGAGCCAGTTTTCTGCGCCGCCATGACAGGATTCGCAGCCGACCCCGTCGGCGATGTTGAAGTTCTTCCCCTGTTTTTCGGCCGGTACGTTGTTCGCGTGGCAGTTCAGACAGGTTGCAGCTTGTTCGGGGGGACCAAGGCCCAGCCTAGCAGAAATCCTTTTGGCCCGGTCTGAAAGCAATGACTTATATGCGTTGGAGTGAGCATCATGGGTGGACCAAATGATAAACTCGTTCTGTAGGACGGTCGAATTCTGCCAAGGCTGAACAGCACCGTGACACGTCGAAGCGCCACAGGTTTGTACACCCAGGTGAATGGCATCATTGCTTTGTGCGATGGCCGGACCGGCAAGACCGATCAGTAAAGCAATAATCATGGCCTTTGGCCATGTTAATGGGATTGTAATATTCAACTTGCCCCCCCCCACCGCTGGCCCTCCGCGGCAAAATAAATTCTGTATCTATCTGTCCGTCGTCATATAAATTGGACAATCAGCAGCCTAATCCAAAGGAGGATCTGGCTCAACTTGAATAGCCCCGAGTTTTCTAGACACCCTCGGTGACTGTTTTGCGCTGTCGTTCGAACTCGACGGGCGACAGCATCCCGTTCTTCGTATGCTTGCGCCGGGGATTGTAGAACATCTCAATGTAGTCGAACACGTCCTGCCGGGCTTCAGCGCGTGTCGTGTAGTTCCGTCGCCGTATCCGCTCGCGCTTGAGCAGATTGAAGAAGCTCTCCGCCACGGCATTGTCATGACAGTTCCCGCGGCGGCTCATCGAATGTTCGAGATTGTGCGCTTTCAGGAATGACGCCCAGTCCATACTGGTGAACTGTGAACCCTGATCCGAATGGATGAGCACCCTGTCCTTCGGCTTCCGGCGCCATACCGCCATCAGCAATGCCTGCAGGACAACTTCGGTCGTCTGACGGCTCTGCATCGACCAGCCGACGACACGACGGGAGTAGAGGTCGATCACCACGGCCAGATAGGCGAAGCCTTCCTGGGTTTGGATATAGGTGATGTCCGTCACCCAGACCCGGTCAGGTGTATCCACGTCGAACTGCCGATCCAGCGTGTTGTTGACGACCATGGACGGCTTGCCGCCATAGCTGCCCGGCCGACGCTTGTAGCCGATCCGGGCCCTGATGCCGGCCAGCCTGGCAAGGCGCGCAACCCGGTTCGGGCAGATCGTCTCGCCCTGATCCAGCAGGTCATCGTGTAGCTTGCGATAGCCGTACACCTTGCCGCTGTCCTTCCAGGCCGTCCTGATGATCCCGGTCTGGCGCGCGTCTTCCCGGGCCCGTTTGCTCAACGGGTTCTTGAGCCAGGCATAAAAGCCACTTGGATGGATGCGCAGGCACCGGCACATTGTCCGCACCGCAAACAGCGGGCGATGCTCGGCGACGAACGCGTATCTCACTTTGCATCCCTGGCGAAATACGCGGTGGCTTTTTTTAGGATGTCGCGCTCCTCGGTCACCCTGGCCAGTTCGCGCTTCAATCGCCTTATCTCAGCGTCCCTGTCATCACCGCCCGCAGGCTGTGAGAACTTCTTCTTCCACGCGTAGAGCGAATGCGGGCTTACACCCAGGCGCTGCGAAACCTCCGCAACCGGATAACCCCGCTCTGTGATCTGCGCCACCGCGTCCCGTTTGAAATCGTCGCTGTAACTACTTCTGCCCATCATGGCCTCCTTGCCTCAAAATTAGGAAAGAAAGCGTCTACAAATCTAGGGGCTATTCATTCCTTGGACTGACGATAACGGAAATATCAGAACCAATCGTGGATGGCGGGTGCAGTTCAACTCGGCAATCGGACCATATAAGGGCGGGCTTCGCTTTCACCCTTCGGTGAATGAATCTATCCTAAAATTCCTTGGTTTCGAGCAAACCTTTAAAAATAGTCTCACTGGTTTACCGATGGGTGGCGGTAAAGGGGGGGCTAACTTCAACCCCAAAGGCAAATCCGATAACGAGGTTATGCGGTTTTGCCAGTCCTTTATGACCGAGCTTGTTCGGCATATTGGCCCTGATACCGACGTCCCTGCGGGTGATATTGGTGTTGGTGGCCGCGAAATCGGCTATATGTTTGGTCAGTACAAAAGGATGACGAATAGCTTCGTTGGAGTTCTGACGGGTAAGGGGCTTGAGTTCGGTGGTTCGAAAATGCGGACAGAAGCAACCGGCTATGGCGCGATATTTTTCCTCAGAAATATGCTGGCTCAGCATAAAGACACAATCGAGGGAAAGAAGGTTTTGATTTCCGGTTCCGGCAATGTCGCTACGCACGCTGCCGAGAAATGTCTTCAGCTTGGCGCTCAGCCGCTGACACTCTCTGATTCTGGCGGTTTCGTGCATTGCGCAGATGGCTTCACGCAGGAGCAAATTGATTGGATAAAAGACCTTAAAGGTAACCGTCGCGGGAGAATTTCGGAAGCTGCAGCAGAATTTCCGAATGTTTCATTCCATGAGGGTCGCCCATGGGGGATTGAAGCGGATTGTGCCGTACCGTCGGCCACCCAAAATGAGGTAAACGCTGACGAGGCTGCCGTCATGATTAAAAATGGGGTGAAAGCCGTCGCTGAAGCAGCAAACATGCCATGTGAACAAGGCGCTGTGGATGCATTCATGGAGGCCAACTTGCTGTTCGGCCCGGCGAAAGCTGTAAATGCTGGTGGAGTGGGTGTTTCTGGATTAGAAATGAGCCAAAACAGTGCTCGTATTTCATGGGATGAAGAAGAGTTACGCCGCCTACTTGAAAACATGATGGGGGATATTCACGATTCTTGCGTCGAGTTTGGTGGTTCGTCGGAAGGCCCGATTAACTATTTAGCCGGCTCAAATATCGCTGGCTTTGTGAAAGTTGCTGATGCCATGATAAGCTTTGGGCACGTCTAAGATCTTCGCAAGAGCATTCGTAACCCCTCTAAGCTTGTAGACTAATAGAGGGGCCCAGTTCACTCTAAACTGGCCCCCTCGATTTTAGCGGAAGGTTGTCCTGACAAAACGACGGCCGCATCGCGCGCACGACCTGGCGAACCTGAGTTGCTAACAAAAATTCTAGAACTTTAGCGACATCACGGCGGAACTTTCGCTAGGCTCTCGATTAACGAAGAATTTCATATGTACAACTATGGGGGCGCCGAAATGCGCGCGGTAAATGACAAAAGCATCTGATCTATTCATTGAGTGTTTGGAAGAAGAAGGTTGCGAGTATATCTTTGGAATTCCTGGCGAGGAAAACCTCGACTTTCTTGATTCCCTGTCGCGGTCAAAGAAGATCAAGCTGGTGCTGACGCGTCACGAACAGGGCGCCGGGTTCATGGCCTCTGTCTATGGTCGCCTGACCGGGAAAACTGGCGTGTGTCTGTCGACCCTCGGGCCGGGTGCCACGAACTTCACGACGGCTGCCGCTTATGCGCAGCTCGGCGGGATGCCGATGCTGATGATCACCGGACAGAAGCCGGTGAAGAGTTCCAAACAGGGCCGTTTTCAGATCCTCAATGTGGTTGAGATGATGCGCCCGATCACCAAATACGCAACCCAGATCGTTGCGGGTGACAACATTCCCAGCCGCGTACGCGAAGCCTTCCGCATTGCAGAAGAGGAAAAGCCCGGCGCGACCCATATCGAACTTCCCGAAGATATCGCGGACGAGCAGACCGATGAGCGGCCAATAAAAGCATCCTCGGTACGACGCCCCACGGCCGAGGAGAAGTCGGTCTTCCGGGCGCTGGAGAAAATCCATGCTGCCAAGTCACCGATTCTAGTCATTGGCGCGGGCGGCAATCGGAAGCTGACCTCAAAAATGCTGTCAGTGTTCATCGAAAAGACGGGAATTCCCTTCATTGCCACCCAGCTCGGTAAGGGGGTGATCGACGAGCGGCACCCGCTGTTTATGGGCTGTGCAGCCCTGTCGGCCGGTGACTATGTCCATCGGGCCCTCGATGCGGCTGACCTGATTATCAATGTCGGTCATGATGTGATCGAGAAGCCGCCGTTCTTCATGGAGCGGGACGGGGCCGAAGTCATTCATGTTTCCTATAACACTGCTGAGGTGGACCCCGTCTACTTCCCACAGGTGGAGGTCATCGGCGACATCGGAAACTCGATCTGGCAGCTCAAGAATGGTGTGAAGAAAAAGGAAGAAGCCAACTGGGACTTCTCACGGATGATGGACGTAAAAATCCATGGTGATGCGCAGCTTGCAGAGGGCAAGGATGACATGCGCTTCCCGATCTACCCGCAGCATCTTGTCAGCAAGGTCCGCGATGCAATGCCGGAGGACGGGATTATTTGTCTCGATAATGGCGTCTACAAAATCTGGTTTGCACGCAACTATCCGGGCTATCAGCCCAATACGGTGCTGCTCGACAACGCGCTTGCAACCATGGGGGCTGGGCTTCCCTCAGCGATGGCCGCGCATCTCGTCCATCCAGACCGCAAGGTCATGGCGATCTGTGGTGATGGTGGCTTCATGATGAATAGCCAGGAGTTGGAAACAGCGGTGCGACTGAAGATGAACATCGTCGTGCTGATCCTGAACGACAGTTCCTACGGCATGATTCGCTGGAAGCAGGCCAATATGGGCTTGAAGGATTGGGGCCTGGAATACGGCAATCCGGACTTTGTGAAATACGTCGAAGCCTATGGCGGCATTGGTCATCGTGTTGGGTCGGCCGAAGAACTGCCTGGTATCATCGAGACGGCGTTGACCGAGCCTGGTGTTCACCTGATTGATTGTCCGGTCGACTACGCCGAGAACGATCAGATTCTGAACATCGACATCAAGAAGCGCTCTGCCGCTATCTAACTGGCGACGATCAAACCAAAAGGGGCATCGCGCCGTTATGGGTACCTATCCGTATTACCTGAACAACGAAGCCGTCTTCGCCAATGAAGATCTGAAAGTGACCGACAAATACACCGGTGACGTGGCCGCTGTATGCGCGCTCGCCGGCCCTGATGCTATCGACGAGGGGATTGCCGGCGCCGTCGAGGCGACCGAAGCCATGGCGAAGATGCCGTCCTACGAAAAGAAGGCAATCCTCGAACATTGCGTGGATCGGTTCCGCGAGCGTTATGACGAATTGGCGATGGCGCTGTGCGTGGAAGCGGGTAAGCCGATCAACGATGCCGAAGGTGAGGTCACGCGGCTGATCGATACCTTCAAGATCGCGGCGGAAGAATCCGTGCGAATGCATGGTGAACTGCAGGCGCTTGATATTTCGCCGCGTGCCAAGGGTTACCAAGGCATGTGGAAACGCGTGCCGATTGGCCCGTGTTCATTCATCTCGCCGTTCAACTTTCCGCTCAATCTCGCGGCGCACAAGATTGCGCCGGCGCTCGCTGTTGGTTGCCCGTTTGTGATGAAGCCAGCCTCGCGCACGCCGCTTGGTGCGCTGATCATGGGTGAAGCCCTGGCCGAGACGGATTTGCCCAAAGGCGCGTTCTCAATCCTGCCCTGTTCCCGCGATGGTGCGGATCTGTTCACGGTTGATGATCGACTGAAGCTGCTGTCCTTCACCGGTTCGCCGGCTGTTGGCTGGGATCTGAAGGCACGTTGCGGCAAGAAGAAAATCGTTCTGGAGCTTGGCGGCAACGCAGCCGTCGTTGTCGACAGTGACACCAAGAATCTTGACGATGCCGTCGAACGGATCATCTTCGGGGCGTTCTATCAGTCCGGGCAATCCTGCATCGGTGTGCAGCGTATCCTCATTCATGAAGATATCTACGACACCTTCCGTGACAAGCTCGTTGCACGCGCCTCCAAGCTGATCGCGGGCGATCCGAAAGTTCGTGAAACCTTCATCGGCCCGATGATTTCCGAGAAAGAGGCCGAACGTCTCCACAAGTGGATCGAAGCGGCCGCTGCGGCGGGCGGAAAGATCCTATGTGGCGGTGGACGTGAGGGTGCAATGCTTCAGGCGACCTTGCTTGAAGACGTCCCAGCCGATCAGGACCTCTGCGTGGAGGAAGCCTTCGGTCCCGCGGCCGTGCTCTCCAAGTTCTCCAGTTGGGATGAGGCGATCGCGATGGTAAATGATTCTAAGTTTGGCCTGCAGGCCGGAATCTTCACCCGTGATTTCTACAAGGTCCAGCAAGCCTGGGATGAGATGGAAGTTGGCGGTGTCGTGCTCGGTGATGTGCCGAGTTATCGCGTGGACAACATGCCTTATGGGGGCGTCAAGGATTCCGGCATTGGTCGCGAAGGCATTGTTTTCGCCATGGAAGACATGACCGAAATCCGTAACCTCGTGATCAGGTCGGTGCCCGACTGATCGCGGGGTCTATCGGCCCCAAACGGCCATCACGAAGACAATAAGCGCCAGATAGTCGATGAATATGCGGTGGATTAGTACGTCCGGAATCCGATGAGAAACTTTGACGCCCCCGGTGAGCCTACAAGCGCGCCGAGGGCCAGTCCGCCAAATGGGGGCCAGTAGAGATAGCCGAGCGAGAAGTCGGGCAGGTTGAGTTTGTTAATGCCGCCATAGACATATCCCGCGGCGGCGGACAGGCTGAGCAGTCCGGCAAGCGCTGGCGACTCGAGGGTGTTGGTCCGGTCTACATAAAACTCGGGCGCCTAGTGCGCAGTCGCCGGCATTATCTGGACGCCTTCCTCGAAGAACGCGCATGCAGATCAACGTCTATGGCCTGTGATCGGGGTCGAATGCCGTTCGTGGCGGCCGTTTTCCTCTCACTGAGCCGTTCAGATATCCCGAATCATTGATTCTTAAGCGCTTGCGGGCTCATTGCCGCTGTGTGCCGTCACAAATTCGTCGCGCAACGGTACTTGCCGCAAAGAGGCCTCGCGCATATATTCCGCGCGCAAAATCGCCTGATGCGCACAATCAGGGTTGCAGGGGAAGAGAACCTCATGTCGTCAAATATGCTTTCGCCGGATTACACGCCGACCGACAAAGAAGCCTTCATGAATCCAATGATGCAGGAGTTCTTTCGCCAGCGGCTGACCGCCTGGCGTGAAGAGTTACTGCGCGAGTCCGGTCTGACTCTCCAGACCATGCAAACGACAAGTGTCCAGGAATCGGACATCGCAGATCGTGCATCGCAGGAGAGTGAGCGCACGCTTGAACTGCGCACCCGCGACCGGGAGCGCAAGCTGATCTCCAAGATCGATTCCGCGCTACGACGCATCGAGACCGAGGAATATGGTTATTGCGAGGACACCGGCGAGCCCATCGGTGTCGGGCGGCTGATCGCACGGCCGATCGCGACACTGAGCATCGAAGCTCAGGAGCGCCACGAGCGGATGGAAAAGACTTACCGCGACGAGTAGCTGCCGGCGCGTGAGCTTGGCAAAGGGCCGCCTTTCAACCGGCTGAATTCACCCATCTGAAAAATGCACATCGGGGCCAATTTCCCCTGGGGATGCGGCTTGTGCATGCCCCCTTAAAACCTGCTAGCGTTTGCCCAAGCATGCCCGTTCAGAGGCGTGCACAATGAATGTCACGATGGGAGACGGCGCGATGCTTGCAATGGTCGTCAGGGAATGGGGCCAACCCTTTACACTTGAGGAACGTCCCGACCCGGAACCTGGGCCCGGCGAAGCTGTGCTCAAGGTGCGCGCCGCAGGGGTCGGACTGACACTCGTGACCATGCGCACGGGGATCTTCGGCGGCGAGGTGCCGCGGGTCATGGGCCATGAGCTTGGTGGTGACATCGTCGCGGTAGGCGACGGCGTGACCAACGTCAAACCCGGCGATCGCTGTGCGGTTTATTTCTATCTCAATTGCGGATATTGCCGCTGGTGTCATGGCGGACGCGAGACCCTCTGCGAAAATCATGGTGGTTATGTCGGCGTGCATGTCGATGGCGGCTATGCCGACTATGTGGTCCTGCCGGCCGGCAACTTCCTGCCGATCCCCGAGGGCCTCGATTATGAGGGCGCGGCCATCGCAGCTGACGCGGTCAACACCAACTGGCATTGCATGCGCGAGCGCGCGCAAATCGCGCCCCATGATGATGTGCTCCTGATCGGCGCCGGCGGTGGCGTGGGCGTGCACGGCATCCAGGTGGCCAAGGCCTTCGGCGCGCGGGTTATCGCGGCCGATATATCCGATGAGAAGCTGGACTTCGCGCGACAATGGGGTGCCGACGAGGTGATCAATGTCCGCGCGGTCGACGATTTGGCTGAGGCGGCGCGTAAACTGACCGATGGCAAGGGCGTGGATGCTGCGGTCGATTATGTTGGCGCCTCCGAGACCTTCACAGCCGCGATCGCGTCGCTGGCAACAGCCGGGCGCGCGGTGATCATCGGCGCCAAGCCGGGCAAGGTCGAAATTAACCCGATAGAACTGTTGATCGGCGAGAAAATCGTGACCGGCTCGCGCCATTCAACACGGACGGAGCTGCTCGAGACCATGGACGTTATGGCGAAGGGCACGATCAAGTCGGCGATCGGCAAACGCGTGCACTTCACCGAGGTCGAGACACTGTTTGAAGATCTGCAGGCCGAGACCCTGTTGGGCCGCGGCGCGCTGACCTACGAAGATTAACGAAGAATATTCACGGAGAGAAAAGATGGTCGAATTTGCACTGACGAAGCGGCAGTTCGCGCTGCGCGACAAGGCCCGGAAGTTCGCGATCGAAGAGATGATTCCCGTTGCCGAGGTCGGTGACCGTGAGCCGGACCCGGCCAAATCCTTCAACTGGGATGTCATCCGCAAGGCCGACAAGCTGGGCCTGCGCACCCTGTCGGTGCCCAAGGAATACGGCGGCGGCGGCGCCGACGTGCTGACGCTGTCCATGGTCGGCGAGAATCTCGCCTATGGCGATCTAGGGATCGCGGTGGCCTTCGACCAGACCTGGAAGATCATGACCATGATTAGCCATCTGACGACGGCACGGCAGCGCAAGAAATGGCTGCCCCGGGTGATGGACGATCCGACCTGCCTGCTGGCCGCGGCGGCAACCGAACCCCTGTCGGGCAGTGATTCCATCCTGCCTTACAACAAGCCCGATGGCGGCGTGCGCATGACCGCCAAGAAGCGCGGCGACAAATGGATTCTCAATGGCGAGAAACGCTACATCTCTAATGGCGGGCTGGCGAATGTCATCTATGTCATGGCCCGCACCGATATGCGCAAACCGCCGCTCAAGAGCATGACCGGCTTTCTGCTGACCGCCGACACGCCGGGTTACTCCGTCACCGAAATCTGGGACAAGCTCGGCCAACGCAACGTCGCCAACGGCACGATGATTTTCGACAATGTCGAGGTTCCCCAGGCCGATGTGATGGGCACGCCCAATGGTGCACTCGGTGAGTTGGGTGCGCTGTTGACGCGCTTCGGGTCGAATATTCAGGCGGGCGCGACGGTGCTGGGCGTCGCCCAGCGCGCCTTTGACGTGACCCTGCAATACGCCAAGCAACGCGTGCAGGGAGGCAAGCCGATCTTCGAGCATCAGATCCAGGCCCAGCGGCTTGCCCGCATGCGCATGCTGATCGAATCTTCGCGCTACTATCTCTGGTATTCAGGCTGGACGGCCGGACAGGGCGAGCCCGATGCTGTCGCCGCCTCGTTGTGCAAGGTCAACGCGGCAGAGAATTCCGTGAAAGTGCTGATGGAAGCATTCGAGCTTTGGGCGGCCACCGGCTACATGAAGAAGAACCCGATCGAGAAGCTCCTGCGTGACGGCCTCAGCTTCGTACATTCCGACGGCACCAACGATGTGTTGTTGCTCAAGGCGTCGCGGCTGCTGGGTGAGATCAGGCGTGGCGACCCGCGCTACAGCCGGCGGGTCGAGCTGGCGGCAAAGGGTCGCTAGGCCAGCAGTTCAACCAGCAACGTGTTGAAGCGGTCCGCCGCTTCATACTGAACCCAGTGTCCGGTGTCTGGGAAGACGTGGAAGGGCACGTCGTGCTGGAGTTCTGTCGCGTGCGCACGAATACCTGCCAGATCCGGATACAGGGTGGGATCGCCGTCCCCGAACACGAAGTTGAGGCGGCAGGGCAGGCCCGCGAGGCTGTCCGCCGTGATGAATGTGCGCGCGATCTTGCGCGAACGCAGCCGGGTCTTGCCCATGTTGGCGATATGCAGGTGCATGGCCAAATCGTCCACGGCGGCGGGGTCGTGGACCATCAGTTTCTCAAGATTGCTCCGGTATAACGGCGCTGCCTCTGCGGGCGGCATACCCCGTGGCACGGCGACCAGGTCATTGGCCCGGCCCGTGGTGATAAGGCCCAGGATGGGCGTACCGATGATGGTCAGGCTGCGGATGCGGTCGGCCTGCGCTTGGGCGATGAGACCGGACAGGGTGCCGCCGAAGGAAAACGCCACGAGGTCGAATGAGGCGCCGTCTTCGGCGAACAGATGATCGAGGCCATCGGACAGGATCGCAGCAAGGCTCGCGGCGTCATAAGGCTCCGGCGGGTCGTCGGAATCCCCACAGCCCGGCAGGTCGGGCACGAACACCCTGAAATCTGTCTCCAATGCTGAAATGTTGCGCACCCAGTGGTTCCACGCACCGAACCCGCCATGCAGAAGCACGACCGCGGGCCGCTCGGGCTCGGCTTCCCCCCAGAAGCGCCAGACGAGTTGTCCGTCGCCACAGGGCGTGTGCGCCTCCCGGCAACGGGAGCGCAGGCTATCGAGTGTGTCTTGCGGTGATGGTTCGGTCATGGGTGCGGAACCTGGAACTATCCGGATAGGGAAGGTCGTACCCGATCAGGTGCCGGTCACGATCTCCGTCGGAAGATAGCGTCATAGAAGGTGCAGAGCACGACCATAATCAGGATATTGCCGACCGGACTGGTGAACGGTTCCCACCATGCCTTGTCCTCGAAGATGACCAGGGCCCCACGCAGGTTTTCATCCGCGAGCGGCCCCAGGAGGACGGCCGGCACCATCGGCGCGACGGGAAATCCGAACCGGCACAACACATATCCCGCGATGCCGGCGGACAGCATGATGTAGACGTCCACAAAGTTTAGCCGGACTGCGAACGCACCGATCAGACAGATCGGAATGATCATTGGCAGGATCATGGTCTGCGGAAGACTGAAGAGTTTTACGCAGGGCTTGATCAGCGCAAACGCCATCATATACATCAGGAAATTGGCGACGATCAGGCCGATATAGATGAAGAAGATCAGGACGGGGTTTTCGGTCTGAATGGTGGGCCCGACGACGACGTTTTTGAGCTCTAGCGCTGCGAGGATGGCCGCTGCGGCGGCATTACCCGGGATGCCCAGGGTCAGGGTCGGCAGCATGGAGCCGCCGACACCACGGGCGCGGGCACTGTTTTGGTGGTCGAAGAAGAGGATGCGGTGCGCCTGTTCTCGGCGCGTGCCCTGCGCGCCAAAGGCTGCAAGGTCCTGGAGGCGCGAACCGGTGAGGCGGCCATGGAGCTGATGGATGTTGTCGAGGAGCCGATCGACCTGCTTATCACCGACGCGGTGATGCCCGAGATGGGTGGCCCGACCCTGATCAAGAATGTGCGGGACGAGAAATCCGATATGCCGGTCATCTGTATCTCGGGGTATGCTCAGGAAATCTTCCGGAACCGGCTCGGCGAGGACCAGGATATCCATTTCCTGCCCAAGCCGTTCTCCCTGGCCCAGCTTGCCTGCAAGGTGAAAGAGGTACTGGACCGGGTGCCGCAATAGGCGTCCGCTCCCGCGCGTGCCGACTCCGGCGCGTCCGCTATAGTTCAGATGCTCATTCAGACAGCTCAATATCGTGCAAACTGCACGGTAGAATAGGGCTTTTGAATGAGAACAAAAAAAGAACTTTACAATTAGAACAAAGCAAGTACGTTAACGCTCTGAACCGCGGTGGTGGGGGATTTCACCAACGTGGGACTGCAGAAACCTAGAGGGATCCCAAGGCGGGGTCTCCAGAAGGAACGGAGGAGCGATCCATGAGCAGTACGCAGCTTCGCGTCGTCGAGGACAACATGAAACCCGAAGAACGCAACAAAGCCCTGGACGCCGCGTTGAGCCAGATCGAGAAGGCCTATGGCAAGGGCTCGATCATGCGGCTTGGCGACGACAATGCCGTCGAGATTGCCTCCACTTCCACCGGCTCACTCGGTCTCGATATCGCACTGGGCATCGGCGGCGTGCCGCGCGGCCGGGTCGTCGAAATCTACGGCCCCGAGAGCTCGGGCAAGACCACATTGGCCCTGCACATCATCGCCGAATCTCAGAAGATCGGCGGCACCTGTGCGTTTGTCGATGCCGAGCACGCGCTCGACCCGCTCTACGCTCGTAAGCTTGGCGTCAATCTCGACGACCTTCTGATCTCCCAACCCGATGCGGGCGAACAGGCACTCGAAATCGCCGATACGCTGGTCCGTTCGGGCGCTGTCGATGTGCTGGTGGTCGACAGTGTCGCCGCCCTGGTGCCGCGCGCTGAGCTTGAAGGCGAGATGGGCGATTCGCTGCCAGGCCTGCATGCGCGGCTGATGAGCCAGGCGCTGCGCAAGCTGACCGGCTCGATCGCAAAATCTGATACGACTGTGATCTTCATCAACCAGATCCGCCACAAGATCGGCGTCATGTTCGGCAGTCCCGAGACCACGACGGGCGGCAACGCGCTGAAATTCTATGCATCCGTCCGCCTCGACATTCGCCGCATCGGAGCAATCAAGGATCGCGACGAGGTGGTCGGGAACCAGACCCGGGTTAAGGTGGTTAAGAACAAGCTGGCGCCGCCATTCAAGCTGGTCGAATTCGACATCATGTATGGCGAGGGTATCTCGAAGATGGGCGAACTGCTCGATCTCGGGGTCCAGGCGGAGATCATCGACAAGTCGGGCGCCTGGTTCTCCTACGGGGACGAGCGGGTCGGACAGGG
>Ga0209263_1001365_pt1 | contig 13865 bp, 11 predicted proteins | sample SaaInlV_DNA_100m_FD_184684 | JGI IMG/M metagenome (GOLD analysis project Ga0209263, IMG submission 184684) | Marine microbial communities from expanding oxygen minimum zones in the Saanich Inlet - SI075_LV_DNA_100m (SPAdes) (version 2) | ecosystem: Environmental > Aquatic > Marine > Unclassified... | reverse complement strand
CAATCCTGCATGATCAAAGAATTTGTAAATGCGGTAAGAAACCAACATCCTCAAAAGTAAAAGTTCTCAAGCATGTTGATACCGGCAAGGCTCACTTCTCAGGTTTGCAAACCTGCGGCTCAGTCTGGTCTTGCCCGTCTTGCTCTTCTAAAATCTCAGAGCGTCGTCGCTTAGAAATCTCAACCGCAGTTGACGCTTGGATTGCTAAAGGTGGTGAAGTATTACTAGTGACACTAACATTCCCACATTCAAAAGAAGACAATCTTAAAGATCTACTATCTAAACAATCAGAAGCAAGTAAAAAGTTTAAAGGCCGTAGTGCTTATTCTAAGCACCTACGCTCTTTGTACGGCATTAAAGGCACGATTCGATCTTTAGAAACCACGCATTCAGAAGCTAATGGCTGGCATCCACATCTGCATGAGCTTTGGTTTGTTAATAGAGGCTTCTCAATTGTTAATCTTCGCCGCTATGTTTACTCAGCTTGGGCTGATGCTTGTATTGATTCAGGTCTTGATCGTCCTAGTATTGCCAATGGTGTTGATATTCGTAGTGGTGACTTTGCTGCTTCGTATGTGGCCAAGTGGGGACTTGATTATGAAATAGCCAAGGCTCACATTAAAAAAGGTAAAGCTAAAACCAGCAAAACACCTTTTCAGTTCTTGGATGAATACGCAGAGGGTAATCATCGCTCTGGAGCACTATTCAGAGAATACGCCGAAGCTTTTAAAGGCAAACGCCAACTGTTTTGGTCTCGTGGCCTTAAAGCCTTTTTTAACATTGAGCAAAAATCAGATAAAGAGTTGCTTGAAGAGCAAATCGAAGAAGCCAAAGAAATTATTACCATTCATTATGCCGACTGGATGAATGTGGTTAAGCATAAAGCTCAAGCCTACATCTTAAGTCTGGCAGAGCTTCGCACTAAACATCAAATTTATGAGTTTCTCGAACAGCTTAAAACTGCTCGTCCACCAGATAAGCACGGTTATGTGCCTATGCAGTTGAGATCTGCTTAAACCTCATGGATCTTTTAATTAGTGAATCAAAAAAAATAATAAAAAACTAAAAATAAAAATGAATAAAAAACAAAGCAATTAAAGGAATTACAAAAAACTAATAGGAAATAAATATGTCAAATACAAATGAAAATATAAAAGTAAATGGGCCTCGTACCATTATTAAAGATGGTTATGAGATAGAGATCACTAAAGAGTGCAATGTTGATGTTCTAGAGGGCATCTCTAAACGCACTAACAATCCATTCAAGATTGTTAAACAAGAGGCATGGCTACACACTGATGGTGTTGCTTATCCTTCGCGTTGTGCTATTCAATTACATGACCAAGGTCAAGTGCGTGCAGAAGACAATCCATATGCAATCGGTGTTTATCACTTAGCTGATCTAATCACTGTTGGCGGTTTCGGTGATTTGCAAGTCTCACGTGATCTAGCCTTGGTGCTTAAGCATAAAGCCTAGTTATGAGTAATTTAAAAAACCCTTTAAGGTTTCAGGCACGCACACCACTGGCATTGGTACTGGTGTTACTGTGCGAGCCTGTTTTTGCTTTTAATTCTGCCTGGTTCCCATCTGAGATTGAATATAGAAATACTTTTTTAGCACTACTACTATTTATGGTGGTTAGCTACTCAATGGCATATCTGGGCAAAGTAATTAGAACGGGTGGTGCGTCTTGAATGATACGTTTACGCTGCTTGATTTTATCTTTGTATTCTCACTAGTGGTGTTGGTACTTAGTTTTAATGTCTTCTTTAACAGATGAGTCAATAGCTTGCTCTTACTAAGCTTAACAATGGAAAAAATAAGATGAATAAAAACATAAATAAAAAAATGATCAATAAAACGTTAAAAAATATAGTTCTTTTAGGTTTTGCACCGGTGATTATGTTGGCTTCAAGTCAATCAATGGCAGTAGACATGTATCAGTACTCAGCAGGTACTGGTCCTGATACTTCTACCACTGATAGTTATATCGTTGATAACCATGATCCTAACAATAACTATTATTACCTGACTGGTTCTAATGTGTATCAGGATATTTACGGCAATAGTTTTAATGCTGCTAGTGATATGTTAACAACCTATTACGGTGATTCATTTGATGTCTTTAGTGCAGCTGCTGAAGCGGCTAACTATTTAGATTATCAGATGTTTGTTGATGACAATCCTGATGCTGGATCTACAACAGATACAACTACAACTACTGGAGACAGTGCAACAAGCACAGGAGCAGTAAGTTACAACGCTGATGATATTGCTGGCACGATTGAGAACATCCAAAACACCGCTATTGCAGTGATGGGTGCTTTTATTACGCTGGGTCTTACGGTGATGTTTTATCGCAAGATAAGAGGGTTAGCCTCTAGAGGTTAATCCTGGTGATTAATCTAGAAGAATAAACAACACGGGTTAATGACTTACCCTTTTTAAGTCTGACAATTGGAGAAGAACATGAACAAGTTAAAACTTGCATTGACATCTTTAGCCGTTATGGGTGCTAACTCTGCATATGCAGCAACAGTAACTTATGATGCAGCTGATATTACTGGCACGATCACTAATATTCAGACAACTGCAGTAGCGGTTATGGGTGCCTTCATTACTCTAGGTCTTACGGTAATGTTTTATCGCAAGATCCGTGGCTTAGCGTCACGTGGCTAGTATTAAGTTAGAGCGTTTGATTACGCACAACTAAATACAAACCTTTTAGAGAGTCTTGACTGACCAAGGCTCTCTATTACTTATTAACTACCAATAACAGTAACAAGAAAGAATATGCAAAAACTAATACTAGAAACACAAGGCATTCTTAAAAAAATGTCAACAATTGTAAATCGTAGAAGACGTAGATTTAACGCTAACTCCAAAAAGTGGCAAGAGAGTGACAAAGGTCATTCTTTTAAAGAAATAACGGATTATATAGAAGACGATATAGAAAGCCTTGAAGAGGATTTAAAAATACTGGATCAAGATTGGACTTTGCTCGCTTAAAACAAAAAATAGATAATGATTAAACGACTCACAACAGCTCTGCTCTTTACATTAGCACTCATGCCTATGAGTGCTAATGCTTGTGATGAGTGTGAAGAGCTACTCGCCGCTGCTGAAGATATTGTTTGGCAGATGGAGTCTTTGTTAGATGATGTTGTTACCTATTCAGATAGTGCTGCCACAAGTTCTGATGATGCTGCAACGTACTCAGATCTTGCTTCTCAATGGTCTGATATTAGTGAGACTTGGGCCGATGTTGCCGAGTTAAATTCTAATAACTCAGAAGCCTTTGCTGATAATGCTCAGGCTTTTAGTGATATAGCCGAACAGATAACCAATTCAATCAGTAGTTATCATGATCTATCTGCTCAATATGTTGATGATATAGCTGGCTTTAGAGATGAGGCAGACTCCGCGTCAGGAAGTGCTCTTGATAGTGCTATAAGCGCTGCTGATTCAGCCATTAGTGCAGCAGAAAGCTCTCAAAGTGCACAAACTATTATTAGTGATCTAAATACTTTAAGTCAATCTGCAGGGGATGCGACTAACCTACTTAGTGAGATTGGAACAATTACCGAGGCGATTAATCTACTTAGTGAAAACGCCATCGCCCGTACAGATCTAATCCTGTCTTTACATGATGAGATACAAGAAGACGTACAAGCCATTGAAACCAACAAACAAGAAGTAGTTGATAGTGCTGATGCATCTATGAACAGCTTTACCATTACCCAAGCTGAGCTAGAAGCTCAGTACGGTATCAAGCTTGCAAGTTTTGATACTAAAGAAGCGCAGTTAGAAGCCGATAAACAAACTGCCACTCAAGCCATTCAAGATAAACAAGCGCAAGCTTCACAAGCGATTGATACACAACAAGCAGATTCTATACAAGCGATACAAGACAAACAGTCCGAAGCGACCAACACACTTGATGATTTTTTAGCTTCTGTTGAATCTACCAAAACATCTACTGAGCAATTAATGAATGATCTCTCAGCTTTGGTTCAAACATCCAAAACTCAATCTGTAGATTCTATGGCTGATCTGGTTAACTTGGTTGATGACACGCAGACTCAAGCCTTAGTCAGTATTAATGATTATGTATTAGCTGTTGAGTCCTCTAAGTCTAATGCCGTTACATCCATTGAAAACTTTACTGAAACGGCTGATTTTGAAGTGTTGGTTGATAATATCGTTAGTGCTTATCTGAATGACAATCCTAATACAGGAGAGGGTATTAATGTTGCAGCTCTTGATGCTAACACTTCTGCTGTTGAATCAAATACCACGGCTACGGATGCAAACACGCAAGCAGTAGGCGGTAATACTGAGGCAACTACTAATAATACCAATGCGTTAAACACCAATACAGCAATCACCACTAACAACATTGATATCTTAACGGCTAATACAGATGCTACTACTGGCAACACTAATGAGCTTGCAGGTCTCAAGGCTGCCATTGATGCTAATACTGCCGCTCTTAATGCTGGTGGTGGAGTTACAGAGGGTGAGTTCACCGGAGAGGTGGGTTATCAAGATATCTCTACTGGTTATGTTGATGGACTCAGTAGCACTATTACTAATTTATTATCACCTGATAATCCTGATAACCAAAGCTCTGGCTATGAGAATGATTTTAATATTGCCAAGTTGGCAGAGCTTGGTGGCTCTACCTCTACCTATGGGCAAGATGCTAATTTTGCAGGTCAAGGCGGTACTTGTCCGTTTGACTCCTTTAGTATTAATGTTTTAGGTGGTCAGGTGATAACCGTTGATACCTCATTTATTTGTATGTACTCACGTCCTTTGTTTAATTTAATGATGACCATCATCATCTTGTTAACCCTAGTAGTTGGATTTAGATATGTCACACGTTAAGGAGATAGGCTAATGGGTGCTATTGTTATTGCCATTAATGCAGTGCTTAGATTTATTACTGGCGCTAAAGTATTGTCTTTTAGCTTCTTTACCTGGATCAGCTCAAACTTTATTACCTTCTTTTTTGCCTTCCAATTTATTGTCTGGATTGCTAGTGCTATATTTACTTTAATCCTAGGCTTTTACGGTACTGAGATTCTCTCCACTATTTTTGATATGACTGGCATTCAAACTTATGTGAGTTCATTGCTCGCCAATATCTTTGATTTTGGCTCTGCTATTAATACCGATGGTAATGCATTTGGTACAACGCTAGAAGAAGCTTTACTGTACTTCCACTTCTATGACTTCTTTAATCTAATCATCTCTTTATGGTTTGGCATCTTTGCCTTAAAACTTAATATCATGGTTTTTAGAGCGACTCGATTTAACTCAGCCAAGTCAGGCATTCTTGGCTCTATGAGTGGGTATAAGAGTTGATATCTATGATGAATCACAATAACAAAATAATCCCAAAAAGTGTCTCGAGAGGACAGTTTTATAATGCAAATTCAAGCAATACAAATCAGTGTTCCGCCGGAACAGAACTTTTACAGCCTGTAATGTTTAACAACACCAACTCTTTAATCAACAAATAACTATGATCCATTTAATAACCGGCCGTCCAGGTCACGGCAAAAACATATACGCACTCACCTTCTTAGAAAAAGAGGGTTTTATCAATTATGACAAAGAGTCGAAGACTTTTAGCTCTACCATTGATAGGCCGTTATTTTTTATTGCCTTTGATAGTATTGATATTGTAGATGCTACTACGGCTAAGTATGAAGACCTAGACAAACTGCCTGAAGATCAGGAGAGTGAGAACCGGTCAAAGTTCCCAGACAACTCAGTGATTGTGATTGATGAGGCTCACCGGTATTCACCACGCTCTAGCAACAGATCAGGCTTTACTGGTTTTGTCTCATTTTTAAAGATTCATCGCCATTACGGTTTTGATTTTATCTTTATTACTCAATCGCAAAAAGATCTAAATATTGATATACGCAACCTAGTGGAAAACCATTTTAGAGTGAACAGGCCTTTCGGCACACAAAAGAGTTTTGTTAATCACTACCTAGGTGCTGAGACTTCAGAGAACAAGCAACCAGTTAAACAATCAAGCAAACCATTTGTACTCGATAAACGATTCTTTGAAGTTTATAAGTCTGCCAGCATTCATAACTACAAATCCAGCATTCCAAAGAAGTACTACGCCTTCATTGTACTATTTATTATTTTTATTGGTTTTGTGATTAGTAAGGGCATCTATGTAATTGACGCGTTTAGCTCAGGAGACGCCCTTAACTTTGGCAAAGAGCTTCAATCTGAGCTTGTGCCTGATAAGCAACCAACACTCAGTAATGAACAAAGACGAGAGCGATCTGCTAATAGATTACAAAAGCCCTATTTTTATATCTTTAAGAATCAAAAGAAGTTTGAGAATCAAGGCGTGATTTTATCGACCATTGCACCCAACATCGTTATGAACAAAACCTCAATCTTTTGTTATTGTAATAAACAACAAATTGAGATACTTGATAACCTAATGCGTCTAATCGACACCTCGAATAATATCAAGATTGATTTTATATTGGTGTCATTTAGTAAAAAAGACTACATGGACTTTAGTCTTAAATACACCTTCCAGAATGATTACTTTAGTATCAGTCCTTCTACAGCCTTAATACCAAATCTGTTGTTACTAGATTATCTAAAGACTGATTACAAAACCCTAACTAAGATTAACTCAACCGCACTGGTGGAAGTCGGTGAGAGCTTTAGCTCTAACTTTGTTACCAAGTATCCAGTCATCTTAAAAGACTATAAGTCTAGTAGTGTGAGTAGTGTTAGACTTAAGTCTGACGACCTGGTTAAATCAAAGTCAAAATCCAAGCAGCAACCCTCAGATAGAGTTGTTGGTGAAAAGATCTCTTATAACAACGTTGGCTTTGAATTTAAGGTGGCCACCCAGTATGTAGATGATGAAACCATTGTTGTTAATCTAAAGCAGTCTCATTCATTCTTGCAAGGCTTTGTTAATGATGTGCCAGTAACGGACAAGAGAGACTTTAAAACTCAGTTCTTATTAAAGTCTGGACAACTAGTACCACTGTTTAATTTATCAACACTGCTTAACTCACGTTCCAAGAAAGAGACCATTCCATTTTTAAGCTACTTCTTGCCTGGTAAGGTGGATGATGACAACTCGAGCTATCAGGTGTTTTTGAGGTTTAATTTTGAGTTTGGTAAGGCCAAGTTAAAGACAAAGGAAAAGCTTATTAAAACCATCATGCCGATACTTGATATTGTAGAAATTGAAGATGTTAAAGAGCAAAGTATTGATGAACTGCTTGCTGCAGATGTTGAGGCGTTAAAGGAGCTCAATCAAGAAATAGAATAAGAGCTATCTAAAGAAGTTAAAGTATTAAATGTAAAACTTAAAACAATAGATGTTGAAAATATTAAGCAGCCGAAATAGTCGCCTACGTGCGACTTCGGCAGCTTAATGTTCATACTTGTATTTACTCAATTGAATATAGAATGGGATAACTCTTGAAGCAGTTTATATTAATATACTTGGCTAACCCTTCCCAGCCAAAATACTCCATTAGTTCGGTAACAATGGCTTTAAGTGTGGCAACAGACCAGGATATATTTCATCTACTCGGAGAATGGGCATAAGCAATGGATATTGAGCCAATGTACATACAAAAATACCTACATAGAAAGATTTAACAAAGCAGTAGGGAACTACTTGAGGATATTTAAACAACGAAACTCTATTGTTAGCGAGTGTTAGGAATGAGGGTATTACACTATTAATTTATCTAAAAAATGACATAATAGCCTTGTAAATAGTCATTATTTAATGAAAAAACTCTGATTTATAGATCTACATCAGAGTTTTTTATCAATATTGTAAATTTTTGGAAAAGCCTTAAATGGACAAATGACTAATAGAAACTTGGTGTTTATCGCTCTCTTAAAGCCTTCTCCATGCCACCCAAGAATGGCTCAAACAAATATTCAAATACGGTGCGTTCGCCAGTGACAATGCCTGCGCTCACTTGTACACCAGGTGATAAAAAATATTTCAACTCATTGCGCTCAAAAAAGTTTTGTTCGGTTTCAATGCGCACTTTATAAAACGCAACACCCTCCTCGTCAACAATACTATCGGGACTGATATGAATCACTTTACCATCAAGCTTGCCTAATCGAGTGGCATCAGCAGAGGCTAGCCTTATCTGTGCCGTTTGCCCGACCTGTACAAAACCAACATCTTGTGGTGGCAGTTTAACTTCAATTAACAGTATATCATCTACAGGCACAATCTCTATCACCACTTCACCAGGACGAATAACACCACCAACTGTATGCACATTAAGGGTTTTAATGGTGCCGCCTACTGGCGCCCTAAGCACTGTTCTTTTCAAACTATCTTTAAGCTTTTCCATGCGTTGTGACAGTTCACCATGCTCGCGACGAGATTCTTCTAATTCACCGTGAGAATTAGCTTGATAACCCAGTCTTATCTCATTAAGTTTTTCCTGCGCTTCTACCAGCGATGCTTCAGACCCTTTTATCAAGGCTTTGTCTTCATCAATTTGGCTAAGCAATACACTTTCATCTTTAAGCAAAGTTATGTGATTATAGCGATTGGTTAACTCATCTTTTAAAAGCTCGTCACTAATACTTATTTGCTCTTGCAACAACTTTAATTTATTTTCAGAATGCACCAGTCTAGAACTTACTTGTTCAATCACCTGTTCTTTTTGCAAAACTAACCCTTGCTGAGAGGCGAAACCACTCAAGTAACTCTCTCTACGAGCTTTAAATAATGCTCTTTCTTGCTGTGCTAATTTAGGTGTTCTTTTTTCTACTTCAGATAAAAAAGTGATTACTTCGCTACCATTAGACTCCGCCCTTAATCTTGCCATCTTTACTGTCAAAGTTGCTAGCCTTACCAGCATTTCACCAACATTAGCCTTACTATCAGTACTTTCCAAATCAAGCAGTGGCTGGTTAGCCAACACTTGCTGACCTTCTTTAATATAAATTTTAGAAACAATGCCGCCTTCTAAATGCTGAATGGTTTTGACTTGAGAGCTTGGCACAACACTGCCAATTGTAGCGCTAACCACATCTAACTTAGCAATATACATCCATAATCCAGTTGCAGCCATTAATCCTACTAACAGTGTCAAAAGATCACTATCTGAGATTTTTACATTTTTTTTGGGTAATATTTTTTTAAAATTTAACACTATTAATGCTTCCTTTCACCTGTATCTGTTTGTTTGGCCGCTGTATTAATGGGCTGTTTTTTTTGCACCCTCGGAACGGGTTTAACACCAAGATCCAGCATTACATCAGCAAATTTCAGAAAATCCTGATCATGGGAGATAATTACCATGCTAACACCTTTTTTATGTAGCTCCTGAAATGCAACATAAACAGCTTTTCTGCCTTCCATATCAAGCCCTTCAGTTGGTTCGTCAGCAATCAATAACCTACCTTCTGTTGCTAATGCTCTTGCCAAGGCTAACCTTCTACGAATGCCTAATGCTAAATTTTTCCCCCCTTCACGAATCACCATTGACAAGCCGTCTTGACTACTATCTAAAAAAGAGCGCAAACCTGCAATACGAATAACTTCATTCAATCTTTCTAGTGTAATATCCGGGTTGGCCAAAGATATATTATCTTGAATAGTGCCAGTAAGAAAAATTGGCTCTTGAGGAATATAAGAACATTGCATACGCCACCACGGCAGTGCCATTTGCCGAAGATCAAGATTATCAATCAAGATTTGCCCTTTTGAAGGCTCAAGTAGTCCAACTAATAAACGCACCAAAGTACTCTTTCCAGACCCATTAGGCCCAATAACAGCCAAAGTTTCTCCCGATTCTAAAGTTAAATTAATTGACTCAAACAGCTGAACTGTGGAATTAGGATAAATGAATGATAAATTCTGTAAATCAATTCTACCTGAGTATTTTTTAAGACCTGAACCTTGCACTCTTTCAGCTGGCAATTGCATAAAACCACGCAACAAATCGCCCGCCTGCTTAGCAGTTGCAAAAGACTCTCCCATTTGTGATAGGCGTGTTATTGGCATCAAAGCACGGCCTGCCAGAATATTTGCACCAATCATTGCGCCGACACTCAAATCACCATTTACTGCCTGTATCGCACCAACTGTAATAATTCCTACCGTTTGCAAACTGGTCACCATGCCAATCTTTGACTGTAAATTATCACGACTCAATTGCAATTTTCCTCTCAATCTATCCATTATAGAATCGCTTTTTACCCATGCATTGGAAAGAAATTCAAAGCCGTTAAAAGCCCTAATAGTTTCTGCAGCAGAGACCGCCGACCCTAAAACGCCTGCCCGCTCAGCAGTAATCTCTTGTACTTTCTTAACACCTGACTTTCCAGATTTTTGCACAATGATTGCCATCGACAAAGAGGTCAGCATTGCAATAATTGCAACTAATGCAAGCGCAGGACTAAGAAGCCACAATACAAATACAAACAATAATGCAAATGGCAGGTCTAATACAGCTGCCACATTTTGCGGCATAGTAATTGCACGAATAGCATCCACACCACGTAATACCTCATGTCGTTGTCCAAAAGACACCTGGTCCAATGCCGATTGCTGAGTTTGCAGTAATGAAGAAAAAGCAGCTTTAGATAATTTATCATTATCATCGGTATTTTGAGACAAAATCAAGCGCCTTCTTAATGAACGAAATAACAACTCAAAGCCAATTGCAATTAATGTTCCAATTGCCAATGTAGAAAGCGTAGAGTCTATTCCACTAGAAATATATCTATTTAAAACCTGAATAACAAATAGCGAGGTTGCTAGTCCCAACAATGCAATTACAAAAGTTGAAATAACAAGCTGTGTAGTTATCTTAGGGTGCGATGAAAATCTTTTAAATAATTCGTTCATTTTATTTATCTAAAATTGTAACCATTTTTTTCTTAGAAATAAGGATTTGTTTTTTTCCTTTTTCGCTCCTAATCAGCTTGTAGTGACCAGTGTATCTACCCTCTTTTAACAAGCTTACTATCTTTTTACCTGCATAGCCCAGATACAATGCTCGTCCATTTTTATGTAATTTTGCAGTTTTTAATAGCAAAGAGCCATCAGGATTAGTAATAGAAATCTCTTCTATATCGCCTTTTTTAATACCGGCAACCTCTACCCAAAATACAAATACTGGCAAATTAGTGGTTATTTTTTCTTGATCAAGCAAACCTAATACCACTGCTGGTAAAGTTGGCGCTTTATCAGAAAAGCCAGCGCTTACTAAGTGTGTAGTAGCTAAATCAATACCCATTAAAGCATCACCCTTCCAAAGTGTATTATCCGTACCAACACCGCAACCCGTTTCAACAGTTTGTCCATTAAACGGGTCAATTGCTTTATTATTCTTAACTAACCTAAACTCTAAATGTGGGAAGTTAGTTCGTCCAGATAGGCCCATTTCTGCAATTTTTTGCCCAGCCTTGACACGCTCACCCTTTTTAACTTTAACACTACCCTTGCGCAGATGACAATACTGGGTTTCAACACCATTATCATGACTAAGGTAAACCCCATTACCACACTCTTTACCTTTTATAAATGCCGCTTTATCTCCAGTAAATATTCCATCTGGCATGCCGTCACGAACAGCATCAACTACACCATCTAATGATGCCATAACTGGTATTTTTTTTACCAATTCAGTGGCACGTTTAACTCTAATATCAGTGCTTTTATACTCATTACTAGAAAAAGACCCGCATTGATAATCTTGATACTTAGACCCTGATAGCTGGTCTGGCATACGCTGAATAAAGCATTGAGCATCAGCACAATTAACCGGGGTACTTAATGCTATCTCTTCAGCATATAAAGATACAGCACTAAATAAAGCGACAACAAAAGTGAAGGCTGAAATAAAAAAACGCCTTTCGAAAACAATATGAAAAGCGTGCATTAACTGATTCATTTGATATTTTTAACTCATCATTTATGCAATCATTACAATATCGTCCTGATCAATTGTAATATTCGTACCAAGGTCTGCCACTTGTATTGCGCCACCAGAAATACCATCAGCATCATAGTAAAGCACCGCACTATCAGTATCAAACAAAAACGTTTGTCCAGTATTACTACTAGCATTAGTAATGTTGGAGCCTGATATAAAATCATTCGCTTCAATTGCACTTCCTGCAGATATGCCACTCACACCACTCGCACTAAACGTTGTGGCTGAAAACTGCAAAGTGTCATTAGCTGTATTCCAATCAGTAACTGTATCAGAGCCATCAAGACTATTAAATACAAATATATCGTTACCGGCGCCACCAGTCAAGCTATCACTACCAGAACCACCGGTCAGAATATTGACTGAGGAGTTGCCAGTTAACGTATCATTTGCACTACCACCGGTTGCGTTTTCAATTACAACGCCATATCCAATGCCTAATACACCTTCACCTGCCCCCATTGATGAAATATCAACATCAGAAACTGACGTTACGTTGCTACCAAAAAATGAGAAAGATCCGCTGTTTAAATCAATGTTAGCAGAAGTAATGCCAGAACTCCAATCAATCTTATCTGTGCCAGCGGCATCCCAGATAGTAAATTCAAATTCAGAGTTTGGTGTCAGATCGGAACTTCCGTATGTGGTATCAGTATCATTAGTAGTATTATTACTGCCATACAAATATTGAAGTGCAGCAATGTCGTCCATCATAAATCCATCTGCATGGGTTTGATCTGGGCTACTTGTACTTCCACCAACATAAGTTGTGTAACTCATTAATGTGTATGGATTTCCATCGTGTTCACCTACGCCAACTGTACCATTGCCTGTACCAAATGTAATACCAGTGCCTCCGGTACCAGTATTATGCGGATGCGAAAGACCTAGTGAATGGCCGATTTCATGATAAACCGTATTGTAATAAAGATCTCCAGCTACAGCATTCTCATAATTACTTATCAAAGCATCGCTAAACCAAGTATCTCCAGCATCGCTAGCCGTATAATGGATTTCATTCTGTGAAACAGGGAAAGTCCCCCAGCCCAAAACGTCATTACCAAAGCCCGCTGAAGAATTCAGTGTATAACCAAATCTCAAATCTCCTAAAACTGAAGCTGAGTCGGCAACTTCTACAAAATTTAACATCGTGTATGAAGATATATCGCTCAATGCAGCTTCAACAATGGCCTCCATACCAGAGCTAAAAGCGCTAGCTTGTGATGGCTCATAATCATCATACGAGTTTAATGCACCTGGCTGTGTTTGATAAACTGAGTTTGAATTATAAAAGCTATAAGTAATGTCAATACCCTGGCCTGTTACACCCCATTGGTTTCCATGAATAATTTCATCAATATATGACGTTCCAGAAGAAGTTGTTAGCTTTATTGATGACGCGCCACCACTTGAAATGGTTGCTTGGGCAGATTCATCAATATTAGTAACTGTTACTGCTATATTTTGAATATCGTTTCCACCATTTCCATCAGATGCAGTTACAGCAACGTCATAAACATTGTTAGCACCTCCATCTGTAGGATTTTCATAATCTGGTGCAGAATTAAATATCAATGCGCCAGTACTGCTATTAATGGTAAATTGTGCCTGATCTGCACCGCCGGTAATTGAATAAGTTACATTATCTAAATCCGCATCTGTAGCAATCACTGCACCAACACTAGCGCTGTTTTCTGCCACATTAAAGGTTGCTGAAGAAGTGATAGTTGGGGCGTTGTTGCCACCGCCTTCTGATACGTCAGTCACACTAACTTGAACATTCTGGGTCGCAGTTAAATTACCGGCGTCTGTCGCTGTAACAATAACATTATAAGCATTGTTAGCACCACTATCAGTTGGGTTTTCATAATCAG
>Ga0209263_1001363_pt1 | contig 13871 bp, 8 predicted proteins | sample SaaInlV_DNA_100m_FD_184684 | JGI IMG/M metagenome (GOLD analysis project Ga0209263, IMG submission 184684) | Marine microbial communities from expanding oxygen minimum zones in the Saanich Inlet - SI075_LV_DNA_100m (SPAdes) (version 2) | ecosystem: Environmental > Aquatic > Marine > Unclassified ... | reverse complement strand
CGACTTTTATCTCGTGATTTATCAGCTGTGATTTCCAATTTAGTAATGCGACCAGAAGTTCGTGGCGGAATTGCTGTAGATTCTGGAATGCTAATCGATGATGCTGGAGATTTACCCGCTAGTCCAGAAATACTAGCATCTCAAGTCGGAGAAACACTTGCTGGAAGAAGGGCTCTTGCTACCGATTTAGGATTGCAGGGTGCTGGCCATTGGACTCTCCACACAGGAGATGGCTCACTACTACTTGCTGAATCAGGTGATGCTGCTTTGGCTATATGGACAGAAGCGGATGTAGACCATGGCCGATTGATTAATCAAATTGCGGCTTTGATGGAAGGAGAGATCAATGCCATGGGTTCACGCGGTGAGTCCCTTTCAGATGGTCATGTAGTACGTGAAGGTCGCGGCGGAACAGATGCTGTGATTTCCATGCTTTCAACATCTGTAGAAGAAGGCTTAACCGGCCATCTTGCTGCAGGTAAATCATCAAAGGCAATCAGAATTGCGCTCGTAAAGGGTGTGCCAGTAGCTATCCAATCACCTGGGAATATGAAAATGATAGACGCCATGCATGCAGTGACGCAATCAAAAAGAGTCCTTGCCTTGCACAGACTCCCTGTGGGTACAATTCTAGGCTCTGAGTCCGGAAATGTACCAGACTTTAGCCTAGATTCATTTTGTAATGAACTCGCAACCACTAGAACTCGTTCTGAATCCCGTCAAGCACTAATCAAGATTACAATGGACCAACTATATGGTTTTGAAATTGGACTTAACAAATTACGAAAAGAGAGAACTCGATTTGAATTTGCTATATCTATCGCAACACCTTCCAAAGGTTTAGCGACCATTGAAAAAACTGCTGGAATCGATGATGGACTTCGTAGGAAGTACGAGAAGAGTGATTTGGAATTATCTGAAGCTAACCAAGAAATTGCATCATTGAAGATAGCCCTTGAATCTGCAAAGAGCATGGAAAATGCGGCAAAGGTAAATGCAAATGAAGCAAACCGTCACACGGCAGACGTTCAAGAGAAAATTGGAGCATTTAACCGAACTATCGACCAATTACAACTTGATTTATCAGCAGCACAAGCGGCTTCCGAAAATTCAGAGTCACGTAGTGATCGTCTGTCCAAGCGAATTAACGAATTAGAGCACCAACTAAGCCAACGCGCTGTTGAACTTGCAAGAATCCTTGGTGATTCGAAAGCAAGTTCAGAATTATCATCTCAAATTGAAGAAATGGCTTCTAAGGAGGCTGCACTCTCAAGCGATATCGATTCACATTCCGCAACTTTAGCGAGTATTCGCTCAAGGATTGATGATGACCAAAGGCGTCAACGTATGATTGAGGAACAGGTTGAAGCCACTAGAGATCGACATCGTCGGGCGCAAGGAGAATTATCAGAACTTGAGTCGAAAATCAATGATGCTCAACTATCACTGCGCCAAATAGAGGCGGAGTCACGAATTGCCCGTGACCGAACCCAAGAGGACCGCGTTAGACTTACTGAGCAAGAAAATCGCTCAATGATGATTCAATCTGAAATGCGAGAATTGATGGATGAACGCCGTCAAGTGTTGAAGGAGTTAGGAGACCTTGGTGCAAGACGTGGCCAATCTGAGGCCGAATTATCCAATCTCCTAGACCAAGCAGAAGCATTAGCATTGGCTCACGAAGAGGCTCTCACTGATATCAAAGAAGCGGAAATATTGCGCGCTAAATTATCAGAAGAACCGCTTGCACAGGCTCTGTTAGAAGATGGAGCTCAGTTTGATGGACTGGGCCCAGTGCTTGAACGTCTTGAACATGCTAGAACTCTAGGCTATTCGGTCTCTTTACTCGACAGGGCTGTCGAGCGTGCATTACAAGTTATTCAGGGGTGTGTTGATCATGTTGCAACAACCCCTAGGCACCTACTATCCACTGAAGTTATGTCTCTTCTTGAGCGACAGGTCCCCGAAACCGCTGGAGCGGTCAGGGGTCTTGCGAGGTGGTCTGTACAACAGCGCCTTGAGCACCAGTTAGGTGATACTGTCACAAACTTAGTTCTTGATTTGGAAAATCTACTAGAGGATTATGATCGCTCTGTAACAATGCTTCGAAGGATTAGAAATGTGCTGGAGCAGTTAGAAAAATTAGGCGCACCTACCGAACAAGTACAGGCCCTAATGAGTAATACTCGCCGCCCAGAATCATTGCCGGTTCTGGCGCGTGAAACGCGTACTCTCATCCAAAAAGCACTGGATGATATCCATCTTGAGGCTGACATGAGGGATGCCGGTTCAGCGGTTAAACTAGAATCCACAACTAGTGCTCTCGAAGAATTACTAACTCAACTGGATGCAAGTGGTTTTGTTAATGGTGAAGTCAGAGGGGCTCTTTGGGATTTCAAACGTGAAGGGTTGCTTCCATTCGAAAGAGATTCGGTACCTGCAGGTGAAAGAACACCAATCAATGAAGATACATTAGAGCAAATGAAGGGAGAACTGATCGACCAAGATGTTGCTGTTGCTGTAGAGGTAAGTGAAATTACCGAAGAATGGGAAGAGTTAGCGACACCTATCGACGAAGATACCACCGATTCCATTGCCAAAGATACTGTAATCTCGATGGATGATGAAAGAGCACATCTTGAAGAAGAGTTAGCACGCCTTGATGCGAAATGGGATAGAAGAAGCGAACCTGTGGAAGAAGCATCGGTATCTGATACAGCACTAGATGCGCTAGAAGATTCATTGGATGGCATTGACCTTTGAGGCGTTATTATGAGTTCTCTCTACCCTTTGTGGATTGAAAAATTAATTTTCATAATTTTATCTGCAGGAGCAGTCTATGCTGGAATAATGCTAGGAGATCACCTTTCTGGAGCAGCTCTTTGGGCTACTCGAATTTGTGCGCTACCAATTGTAATATTAGTGATTACAGAAGGTATTGGGCGAATGATTCAATCGAAATACGTCAAGTAATCATTCTCTGGAAGCAAAAGAAGACTCAATGAGACCCCAAAATCTCTGCCACGGTACAATATACCGTAATAGAGCCATCAATCCAAGGAATAATAGTGCCGAGATTACAAGGCCATAAGTTAACGTTAATTCGAGAGATTCCCCCACCTGGGCGGCCCATTGCGAACCTGTAATACCACTTACCCAATCAAGTAAAACAGAATGGAATCCTAATGCAATCGTAGTGGCTACAACAGTTAATGAAAGGAATATTGCCGTATGGCGGAGGTGCCCATTTAGCAAATTATCCATTTGTGCTACGTATTCAGGGTCTCTCTTACAGGATTCAGGAAGACGATATGCATATTCTAATTGTCTAATTACTCCAAAGGCTGACTCTTGGAATACCATCATCAAACAAGCGATTAATATCAATGAAAACTGTTCTGCCGTGACTAAGCCGAATACAGTTGGTTCGGAAACAATAATTTCGAGAGCTGTGAGTTGTGCCCCATAACTCCCTAATTGCGCACGTATCAATGGGAATGTCAAGATGGCATGAACACCGAGGAAAAGCAAAGTGAAGCCGATAGACCAAGCCACACCACGACGAGAAAGTCCCCAAATTCCCTTTGTTCCTGTTATAATTGGTAACAAATAGAATGTCATGATAACTAGTGATAGCATCATCAATAGTGGCCATTCCAGTAACTTTAGTACATCATTACCTGGTGCACTCCATCCATCGCTAACAAGTTGCCATGCATAACTGAAAATAAATCGGCCTGCTAGCAATGTAATTAGAGTGATAATAAATCCTAACTTTACTCTCTGCTGAATCTTTTGTGTCTGGAATGCTAGAAAAGCCATCGCGCCACCAAGCCCTAATCCGAGCCCTAGTGGAACATAGAAACGAGCAAGCCCCTCATTGCCAATACCAGTAAGCCAGTCGCCTAGAGGAAGTTCTATTCTTAGACCTGTTTCTAGAGTCTCAAACAGTTGTGTATGGTCGATACTACCAATCACATAGGTAGATACTACTTCCAAATACATCCAAACTAATGCTAGTGTTGCAAGTACTTGTAAAGTAACAATTTGCCATTGGACACGCAACTGACGAAGATGAAGGGAACGTGCTCCTTCTCCTTGTGGGGTTACTTCACCTGCCATTATCTCACCTCAGTATCCTCTGACCTGCAATAATGCTTGCGAGAGGTCCATATCCGGCATCCAATCAATCACTTGACTGCCGAATCCAGCCAATGATGTTAGTCTGTTTTGTCGCTCAATCTTGAGTACTTCGTAAGACATTCTTGGAATGCGACTCACTAAACGCTCAAAGTCGATTGAAGATGGAGAAAGTACTGTGACTTCATGCCCTCGTCCAACTAGGTCACGAACTGCTGATGGGACCGTACCATCCCCTTCACATGATGAGATAATGAATACGGGGCTACCTCTGCTAAATCTCGCTGCTAAACTGTTGGTAACTGCTTGTAGCGGCATAGTCCCTCTAGGGGCGACACCTGCAAGCGAAGATAGGATCTTGAAATACTGCTTATCACCGGTATCAGGAGGCAAGAATGAGAGTTTTTCATCATATATCGTTAGCGATACTGAATCCCTACGTTGGATAAAGAAAGATGCTAGACTTGCTGCAGCTACAGTACCCATCTCTAATGGATTCTTCAAAACCGTTCCAATTCTTGCAATATCTCTACTGTCCAGAATGATATACAGGTCGGTTACCGCATCACGGCATTTTTCGTTTATCATCAATTCCCCGGTTCTGGCAAATGCTTTCCAATTGATATTCTTGAATGGGTCACCCGGGACATATTCTCTAAGGGAATAAAATTCAGTACCGGGTCCAGGGGTTCTCAGTGTTGTTGCACCTGTGTACATCTTTGCAGTTCGAGAACGGATGAAGGCTTCTTCAACATCACGGATTTGTGGGAAGATAATTATGTCAGAATGGTGATCAACATACATTTCATCTACTGATAGATTGAATGTATTTCTATATCGAAGAGAGACTGGTCCTACCGAATAATGTCCACGCAGTGGGCAGCGTAGAACATAGCGGATTCTTGCGCTTTCTCCTGGTTTGAGATTGAGACGCATTTGGTTTAGTCCACTACGTAATTTCATTTCGTGTGGAACGTTATCATACACCTCTAGTTGCTGTGTTTTACGTCTACTGCGGTTAGTTACTAACAACTCAACATACAGGTCATCCCCTTTGTACAAGTTGTCGGCAGATAATGTTCGTTGAACTTCAACATCACCATGCCCACTAACCCATGAATTAACTACGATGAATGCAATGAATGCTAGACCTAAAATCATCATTTGATGATTGGAAATCATCATACCGATTAGAATCAATGCGATCCCACCAGTGAAAGTAAATGCTGCCTTACGTGTCCACATTATCTCACCTCACGTCCGTCCCCAGACTTTAATTCTCTTTACAATAGCAACAGTCTGTTCTAATGAATAATTACGATTCTCGAAAACGAATTTGACCAATACAGGATCGGTAATCATTCCTTGAAGTTCCCTAGCGGGTAATGAATCGAATTCTTCCCTTGATAATCCATTCTGGTTGCGAACTTTAGACAAGAATACTTGTTTTATCTTGTTTGATTTTGCATAATACGTGTATCGATTCGCATCTCCAAATCCATAGTAAATGATACTGAATACATGGTGCCATGGCTCTGGGTCCTTTTTCTTCAAAAGTACACCTTCAAAGGATATGAACAAGATGATGAATAACAGCAACATTGCTAATCCTTCACCTGTGAAATATACCAGAAGGAAGTAGATTGTATTGTAAGATTCTGACACTATGCTAGGCTGGATATGTCTGCTCTCATCAAATATTACCATTGCATTAGGAGCAACATCTGGTACGTTAACCGAATCACCCGTGGCTTCGGGGTCCACTAATGAGTCTGCAATGTAATCCATTGCCCATTTTCGATTATCGTTTCGAGGAACCGGTTTATCCGCCACGCCATATTCTTGATTGTTGTAGGCTTCGTAATCATAGATTGCGTTTGTCAAAGCAGAACCATCTGCGATGAAAGTAATTCTACCTCCGTTTACAAAATTACAATCCTGCGAGATACAAACTTCGATTGAAAGATTGAATTGCCCTGCCAAATCTGGTGTTTCTGAATTTTGCTCAGAACCAACCCAGATGTCCCCATCGCCATTGATATCTATGAAAGCCTCGGCAGAAGTTACTGCGCGTATTTGTGTAGCGCCCATACCTGTTTTAGCATTTGAAACAACATCTATTCCAGTGATATTATTGAGCAATACTTGGTAAGAAGCATTGTACTGAATTGCGCTATCTTTCCAATGCTGTTCACATACTCCAGATTCAGATTTCGCCATAACTCTTCCATCATATATCTTACAAATGTGGGCTCCATTGTCCTCTATCGACCACCTACTATGGTTCTCGACGGTAGTTGGGTCTAACGAAGTGCCATCCATACCACAAGGTGATTCTTGAACACACATCCAAATAAAGTTGTAATCTAATTCTGTTGCATAGACTGAATCATACAACTGTGCGCCTTTGAAACGGACACCGAATGCTTCAGCGATAGATGAAGAGTATCCAAAATCATCCATCACTAACACATCGCCGCCAGCAAATACAAATTCCTTGATTGCGCTAACTTCAGCGGGTGAATATCCATCTTCAGTAGCAAAGGTAAGGAACCCATCTGATGAAAACTGTGGTAGTGAAATCGTATCACGTTCAACGCCTGCGATTATGTATGTGGTATTTGCAGGATCTTCAATATCTGCCAATAGTAGTGGCGAGGAAACTAGGGATTTGGTTTCTATTCCCATCGAATTGATATCCTGTCGGAATGCAGACATGTCATCCCAATCTTCACCATAGGCAGATTGGCCATCATCGTTACCAATATTGATTACTTGAGATACCACAGTTGAAAGAAGCATTACAAGAACGAACCAAAACGCTAACTGAAGAGCAAGTCTTCGTCGGTTAAAGCGCGGTTTGTCGTCCAAAAAATCACCCCTAGTACAAGATACAGACACATGACGCACTCAATTCGGTTTAGAAGGTTGTGGAATACTGTTGCATTGTTGCTCATCGGCGCAGACGTATACTAGAGCCAATTTGGGACACTTCTTGCGCAGGTACACTACACATTCCATCCACGGTAGGCCAAGGTAGTTTTTGAGTGTCAATATCAGTTACAACTTCGACCAATAATTCTGTAATTTCTCCACTACGAGGGTCGATTACAATATCTTCAAGGTGTCCAAATAAATCACCATTGACATCCACTACTGGGAGCTTTAGGAATTCATTACTGAAACTCGACATAACTAGTCTCCGCCCTCTACTAATGGCAATAACCTCGTCCACTTCAATCAACCGGCGAATTACGCCGTTCACATTGATTCCATACCGTAACCTGTATCTCGCGAACGCTTAATGTTCGAAAGTCCAGAGGTAAGTCTCTCTTCCATCTTAGAATAATATTCTAGCATATCAGGAGTAACGGTAGGCCTTACACGGGAAATCGCGTCCTCGAAATGACTCTTTGTTACCTTCTTTTTACCTGCACGCATTGCAATTAGTGCTGCTTCTCTACAAACTGCTTCAATATCCGCTCCTGTGAATCCATCTAAATTGGCTAACAGATCTTTCATTGAGAATTTAGATAGTGGCATTCCAGATGAATGGATATCCATTATTATTTCACGAGCAACTTTGTCCGGTGGAGGTACATGCAATACACGCTCGAAACGACCACTGCGTAACAATGCAGGGTCAATCATCTCAGGCCTGTTTGTTGCAGCCACGATAATTACACCATCTAGGCTCTCTACTCCATCCATACTAGCAAGTAGTTGATTCACTACACGATTCGACACATCAGAACCACCAGATTGTGAATTCGATGACCTCATTCCCGCTATTGATTCAAACTCATCAAGGAAAATTATCGAAGGTGCTGCTTGCTTCGCTTTCTTGAAAATCTCTCTAATGGCTTTCTCAGATTCTCCGACCCATTTAGAAATCAGTTCTGGCCCTTTTATTGAAATGAAATTTGCTTTCGCTTCATTTGCTATCGCTTTGGCTAGTAATGTTTTACCGGTACCGGGTGCGCCGAATAGAACAATTCCTCGAGGAGGTTTAATTCCAAAGTGTTCGAATAATTTTGGTTTTGTCAATGGCCATTCGACACTTTCTTTCAACCTGTCTTTAATTTCAACAAGGCCTCCGACACTCTCCCATGAAACATCTGGGATTTCGACATAAATTTCGCGCAGTGCACTCGGTTCTATTTCGCGAATTGCGATTCGGAAATCGTCCATTCGAACTTCCATTTTCTCAAGAACTTCAGGCGGAATTGTCTCTTCTTCCAAATCAATTTCTGGCAAATAACGTCGAAGTGCTTTCATTGCAGATTCTCTAACTAAAGCTGCTAAATCCGCACCAACAAATCCATATGAATTTTCTAAAACCCAATCAACATCAAAATCATCTGCTATTGGCATCTGTCTGATGTGTACATCAAGAATCTCTTTTCTTCCTTCACGGTCAGGAACACCTATCTCGATTTCACGGTCGAAACGTCCTGGTCTGCGCAATGCAGGGTCCATGGCATCTCTGCGATTTGTTGCGCCGATGACTATGACATTGTCTCTACCTTGCATTCCATCCATCAGTGTTAGCATTTGTGCTACCACTCTGCGTTCCACTTCTCCACTGACATCTTCTCTCTTAGGAGCAATCGAATCAATTTCATCAATGAATATAATTGCAGGAGCATTATTTGCGGCTTCATCGAAAATTTCACGCAATTGCTTTTCGGATTCCCCGTAATACTTTGAAATGATTTCGGGACCATTTATCGAAGTAAAATGTGCATTGGTCTCAGTAGCGACCGCCTTTGCAATCATTGTTTTTCCAGTGCCCGGTGGGCCGTGCAACAATACTCCTTTTGGCGGATCTATCCCTAATCGCCTGAACAATTCAGGATGCTTCAATGGCAATTCAATCATTTCTCTAACTTTCAATAACTGTGAACCAATTCCACCAATGTCTTCGTATGTTATTCCTTGAGATTGCCCAGCATCCTCGTCATCGATCGCTTCATCTTTGATTACAATATCAGTATCTGAATTTACTTGAACTATTCCTTTTGGAGTGGTCTGCAATACTGCAAACGGCAAAGCCTCTGCGAATAGTGTCATGCCGGGAATAAAAATCCGGTCTCCTGCAACTACTGGCCTCTTGTTAAGACCTCGACGAGCAAAACCTTCAATGCCTGGGCCAAATTTCACTTTTTGCTTATTCGCCATTACTGGAGATAGTACTAATTTTGTACAAATTTTGGCATCGACCTTGGAAACGGTTACTCTATCTCCCAGACTAACACCTGCATTTTTCCGGATAATTCCATCGACTCGAATGATGTCCATCTTTGCATCTTCAGGTCTGCTTCGCCAATAGATTGCTGCAGTTGAACGGTTCTCACCTTTAATTTCAATAATATCGCCCGGTTTTAGGTCTAAACTATTCTCTCCCGATATACGGGCGCGGCCGTGGCCTACATCACTCGGTATAGCCTTTGATACCTTCAACGATATTGATTCCGAATCTTTGTCAGACATGGATGACCCCCTCCGGGTAATTCTTCTTCAACCTCGGTATCACTTTAATCCACGCATCTAATGCAAGCGGTGGATTCATGTCCTGAACACCAAACGGAAGGCCATGACGCACGTGTTAGAGTCCGGCCTAGAATTTATGGAAAGTAGTAACCCAGACGATTTGCCAAAGGTCAGAGGTTACAACATCATTAATGGACAATTGAAAACATCATCTGATGGAAATGTATTCACTAGCAAGAACCCTGCTATGCTAGTTGATGTTCTTGGAGAGTTCCCTCTTTCTACCAGAGATGATGTTCATGAAGCAATCGCTGCTGCTCGAACTGCACTCGTTGAATGGTCTGCAACTCCAGCACCTACTCGTGGCCAAATCATTGGTAACATGGGACGCCTGCTGATGGAGCATAAAGATGCAATCGTCGCACTTGAAACTCGTGAAATCGGAAAGACACTGAAGGAATCCGCTGGAAGTGTTCAGGAAGCGATTGATACCTGTTTATTCTTCCAATCTGAAGGTCGCCGCCTATATGGCCAGACTGTTAATTCAGAATTACCAGATAAGGAATTATCCACTTACCGTAGACCGTTAGGTGTATGTGGAATTATCAATGCTTGTAACTTCCCTGCTGCAGTTCCATTCTGGAAAATCATACCTGCATTGATTTGTGGAAATACCTGTGTTTGGAAAAGCCCACAGGATGCACCTCTACTTTCGTTTGCTCTAGCACGTATTATGCATGAAGCAGGATTACCAGACGGTGTAGTAAATCTGGTTCATGGAAAGGGAAGTGGCGCTGGGCAATATATTGTTGATGCTGTTGATGAGGGATTGATCAATAAAATTTCATTTACAGGTAGTACTGAAGTTGGAAAAGCAATCGGTGAAGTCTGTGGAAGAAACTTGGTATCCTGTAGCCTAGAATTGGGTGGAAAGAACCCTCAGGTTGTAATGCCATCAGCCGATATTGACAATGCTGTCGAAGGTGCATATTGGGGCGGGTTTGGTACTGCAGGACAACGATGTACTAGCCTAGGTAATCTAATTCTCCACCAAGATATTTATGATGAATTTATGGAGAAATTAATGGCTAAGGTAAAGAGTACCCGTATCGGAGATTCTCTACGTCATGAAAATGTTCTATACGGTCCAATGCTATCTGAAAAATACGCTAAGGATTTCCTGAAAGGAATCGAGATGGTTGAGGCTGATGGCGCTGCAAAATTGTGGGGTCGTGGACGAATCTCTAGTGGTAATACTCCAGATAACTTCCTGGGAACTCCTGAAGATGGAGTATACATGTGGCCACACGTTTTTGCAGATGTCACTGAAGATATGAAGTGCTTCCACGAGGAAGTTTTCGGTCCTGCGATTACAATTGTAAAGGCGAAGGATTTCGATCACGCTTTACATCTTGCAAACGCTTCTCCTTACGGGCTTTCAAGTTCGATTTACACCAATGATCGTCTTGAAGCATACCGCTACAAAATAGGGATTAAGGCTGGAATGACTGGAATTAATAATTCAACCACTGGGGCTGAAGCACACCTACCATTTGGTGGAGTGAAAGGTAGCGGTAATGGAACTAGAGAATCCGGAATTTGGGTTATCGAAGCTTACTCTTATTGGCATGCGGTAAATGATGAACTATCCGGGAAGTTACAACTGGCTCAAATGGATGTTGATGATGTTGAGATGATTGAAGCAGAAGTGGATTACTCCTCTCTTGCTTAATGTGGGCTTAGGCATATTATCAAAAACCTAAGTCACTAGGACCCCCCCATAGGGGAATTGTTGTGGTTGAACCAAGACATCTGCCAATGGAAAGGGGATTCGGAAAAACTGAACGAATGGATAGTTGGTGGAAGTCCCCATTAGCAATGGCAATTTATCTCGGACTTGCAGTTACATACGCCACTTGGCGAGGTTTTATGGAAGCCGATTTCTGGATTTTTAGTGAGTTCGGATTATCTGGTGGCAACCAGACTATGGCTATCGAAAATAATGGAAGTCATGTGCTTTCACCACTATATTCTCCACTGATTATCCCAGGTGCAGATGGTCTTGGATCATGGGTTCCTGAATATCTTTGGTGGATGAGTCCGGCAATGTTTATTTTATTCATTCCAGCTGGGTTTAGAGGAACATGCTACTACTATCGTAAGGCATACTACCGCTCTTTCATGGCTAACCCAGTAGGATGTGCAGTAAGTACACCCTATGACAATTATAATGGCGAACGTCGACTATTCTTATTCCAAAATTTACATCGTTATTTCATGTATCTTGCAGTTGCATATCTCTTCATCCTTGGCTATGATGTTTGGATGGCTACACAATTTCATGAAAGTGGATCTCCTGATTCATTTGGAGTATCTGTAGGAACTCTTGTTCTTCTTCTCAATGTAATTCTTCTTGGAGGATATACACTTGGCTGCCACTCATTCCGTCATGCTATTGGTGGAATTAGAAACAAATTCAGAAACGGTGGAGGCGCTGTTGCTGAAGCATGTTGGAAGAGTTGTACTAAACTAAACAAGCACCACAATAAGTGGGCCATTTATTCTCTCTTCTGGGTTATGTTCTCAGACTTTTACGTCTATGCATGTACGGAAAGATGGTGGACAGATGTCGTTCTATTCGGAGGGATTTGATGAGCGAATATGAAACCCATGAATACGATGTCATCGTCATCGGAGCCGGTGGAGCCGGTCTAAGAGCTGCTATTGAAGCCGCACGCAGTGGTGCTAAGACTGCAATTATTTGCAAATCATTACTTGGTAAGGCACATACTGTAATGGCTGAAGGCGGTGCTGCTGCTGCTCTTGGAAATGCAGATGATAGAGATGGCTGGAAAGTCCACTTCAAAGATACCATGAAGGGTGGAAAGTACCTCAACAATTGGCGAATGGCACAAATTCATGCTCAAGAGTCCGCAGATAGAATCCGTGAACTTGAACAATGGGGCGCTGTCTTTGATAGAACCCCGGCTGGATTAATCAATCAGAGAAACTTTGGTGGGCATACTTACCCACGTTTGGCCCACGTTGCAGATTCCACAGGTCTAGAGATCATTAGAACTCTACAAGAAAAGGGAATCCATTCAGGCATTGATATATTCATGGAATATACAGTAAGCCATCTACTGCAAGATGATGACGGAACTTGTACTGGCTGTGTTGCTTACAATAGAGTAGATGGAGCAATGCATGCTTACTCTGCAAAATCAACAATTTTGGCAACTGGTGGAATCACACGATGCTGGTCTGTATGTTCTGGCTCTTGGGAATACACTGGCGATGGTCATGCTCTGGCATTGAATGCTGGTGCCGAATTAATCGACATGGAATTTGTTCAATTCCATCCTACTGGAATGGTCTGGCCACCGAGTGTTAGAGGAATTCTAGTAACTGAAGGTGTACGTGGTGAAGGAGGAGTTCTACGAAATTCTGAAGGTAAGAGATTCATGTTCGACAATGTTCCAGAGATGTTCAAAGGTGACCACGCTGAAACTGAAGAAGAGGCTACTGAATGGGTCAGACAGGTTGTTGCTGGTGAAAAGGCAAGCGTTAGAAGGCCCCCTGAATTACTTACTCGTGACGTAGTTGCTAAGGCGATTAACAAAGAAGTTGCTGAAGGAAGAGGCTCGACTCATGGCGGCGCATATCTTGACATTGCAAACCAACGCAGTGCGGAGGAAATTATTGCAAAGTTGCCGAGTATGCACCATCAATTTAGAGAACTTGCTGGAGTTGATATCACAAAGGAGCCGATGGAAGTCGGTCCAACTGCTCACTATGTGATGGGCGGAGTTAGAGTCAATGCTGAATCTCAAGAATCTACAGTTAGTGGCCTATATGCTGCTGGTGAAGTCTCTAGTGGTTTGCATGGAGCAAACAGACTTGGAGGCAATTCACTCTCGGATCTAATTGTATTTGGCAAGAGAGCCGGTGAATTTGCTGCAAAGCGTTCTGCAGAAATGTCTCAGCCTGATTTAGACTTGAAGCAAGTTGAATCTGCTATTGAAGATAATCTCAGACCTCTGAAAAGAGAGAGTGGCGAAAATCCTGGACGCGTATATGATGAGTTACGCGATATGATGCAAGCCAAGGTTGGGATTATTCGAACCGAAGCTGAATTGAAGAGTGCTTTGAAGGATTTAGATACTTTTAGAGAACGAATTCAGAATACAAGTTCTGGCAATTCGATGGTATACAATTCAGGTTGGCATCAAGCCCTT
>Ga0209263_1001300_pt1 | contig 14253 bp, 10 predicted proteins | sample SaaInlV_DNA_100m_FD_184684 | JGI IMG/M metagenome (GOLD analysis project Ga0209263, IMG submission 184684) | Marine microbial communities from expanding oxygen minimum zones in the Saanich Inlet - SI075_LV_DNA_100m (SPAdes) (version 2) | ecosystem: Environmental > Aquatic > Marine > Unclassified... | reverse complement strand
ATACCAGTTCATGGTCGGAGGTCAATGGGTCGCACACCCAGGCGGAGTGATCGATTATGAAGTTAACATCACGAATCACGATGATCCGATCACGCAAGGGATGTCTGATTTCAAGATGCACTCTGAGCAGTACTACATGCACGTAGACCCTTCGAATGAAGTGCTTGCGACAACAACTTTCTCAGGGGACCAGGCGGGGCAGTACTGGGTCAAGGATGTCGAGATGCCGGTGTATTGGAAGCGAACTTGGGGCAGCGGGCGAATTTTTTACGGATCGGTTGGACACGTTTTTGGCGATTTCGATGTGCCTGAAGCGCGAGAGATCATGCGAAGGGGAATGTTGTGGGCTGCACGATGAAACGACAACGCGTTGGTGTGATTGGGTGCGGGGTAATCAGCGGGATTTATTTCCAGAACTTGACTCAGTTTGATGCTGTTGAAGTGGTTTCATGTGCTGATCTTAATCCAGTAGCTTCACAGGCAGTCGTAGAAAAATATCCGTCGATCAAGGCCGTTTCGACTGAGGAGATGCTGGCTGATTCTTCGATAGATATTGTGCTCAATCTCACGCAGCCTCAGTTTCACTTCGACGTAATGAAGGCCGGTATTGCAGCTGGCAAACATGTTTACGGTGAGAAGCCATTGAGCGTTTCGTTCGATGATTCGGTCGAGATTCTGAGGCTTGCGGATCAGGGGGGCGTTCGGGTCGGATGTGCGCCGGATACATTTTTAGGAGCTGGTATTCAGGTCTGCCGAGAATTGATAGATCAAGGTGCGATTGGTCAGCCGATTGGGGCGACAGCGTTTTTCACGACACCGGGTCACGAGCGGTGGCATCCCGCGCCAGATTTTTATTATCAAATTGGCGGTGGTCCGATGCTAGACATGGGACCGTACTACATGACGGCTCTTGTGAATTTGATGGGGCCTGCTAAATCAGTTTCAGGATCCGCTCGGATCACGTATCCGCAGAGGATTATTACCAGTGAGCCGAAGAACGGAACTAAAATCGACGTTGAGATCCCGACGCATGTTAGTGGGGTCGTTGATTTTGCCAACGGAGCAGTTGCTACGGTCATGACGAGCTTCGATGTTTGGGGATCACGACTTCCTTTCATTGAGATATATGGTAGTGAAGGATCATTGTCGGTTCCAAATCCGAACAATTTTGGCGATCGGGTGCAAATCCTTACTCGGGATACTGAGGAGTGGAAAGACATTCCGTATTCACGGCCGTTCTCGGAAAACTCTCGCGGTCTTGGTGTTGCCGATATGGCAGCAAGTATTTCTGCAGGTGAACCGCATAGGGCGAATGGTGTAATGGCGTCGCATGTGTTGGAAATATTGCACGCGTTTGGTCGAAGTTCAGATTCTGGTATGCGAATAGACTTAACAACGACCTGTGAGCGCCCTGAGGCGCTTCCGGTTGATGCGTTGGCATTCGGGAAATAGCGAACTGCTACCGAATAGGCTGTACTAAGAGGACTAACCCAAAAACTAAGTTGAACTAGGTATTTGTGGTACCGAAGGTGGGAGTCGAACCCACACGGGTGTTACCCCAATGGATTTTGAATACATTGTTCTCGTTCGCACTCTCGCGTATCTCAGTACGTGTAATCCTTAAAAAATCACTGAGTCGGAAGGCTCATACAGTGGTGGTTGGTATACCAGAGACTAGGTGTAAGGCGAGATCAGGAGCGAGTTTTTTCGATGAACGCTTCTCCGGACTGCTTTAGCCACATCGGCCAGGGGACGCCGACGCACTTGACTCCCATAGCAAGAAATTTTTCGATATTCGAATCATTTGCTAGGGTTCCGGCTACTCCGCCACCTTTGATTATGAGTTTGATGGCGCGTTCTAGTGCTTCCTGTACTTCTGGGTGACTCGTGTTGCCGGTGTGTCCCATTGAAGCTGCCATGTCGGACGGTGCGACATAGAAGATGTCGATGCCTTTGACTTTGGTTAACTCTGGAAGATTTTCGATGGCTTCAAAGTCTTCGATTAGGGCGATGCATTGCACTTCTTCATCAGATTTACGGAAGTAGTCGTCTACTCCGTATGCTCGACGACTGCCTGCGACACCACGAGTACCGTTTGGCGGGTATTTGCAGGCATTTGCGGCGAGTTCGGCATCGGCAACTGTTATTACGTGCGGAATCATCACCGCACTTGCGCCTTGGTCGAGAGTTCTGAGTATTTGCGCTTCATCCAGCTTGTTTACTCGAACGACGCTGGACATGCCCCATAGCTCGCAAGCACGGGTGATGTCGGCTAGTTCCGACCACGAGACTCCACCGTGTTCAAAGTCTACAAATGCGGCGTCGAATCCGACGTGTCCAAGAAAATCGCACATCTCAGAGTTGTTAGGCCCGTTGGCAATGATGCCAACTCCGCCTTCTTCGATGGTTTTTTTTAGCTGGTTGGTGCTGTACTCGCGTTCCCGTGCCAATTGCAGTCTCCTTGATAGATTGGGTTATATAGCTGATTCACTATGATCCATAGGTACTCAGTCAACCTTGAGGTCGAATAAGTGTGAGTGTCGATGGCGTTGAGTGTGGATGAAACTTACACTTATTTAAGCGTTATTTGTGTAATTGCTGTGCGCATCCTTATCGATACCAGAAATTTCAGGTCAACAATGTCACGATTCTCTCGAGCTAAAAAGGTTCACGGTCAAACTGTCGAAGGGCGTCGTGCTGTGCTGGAATCGCTTCGCGCTGGTCGCGATATCGAACGATTGGTAATGGTTGAAGAGGCAGAATTGGGTCCTCAGCTTCAAGAGATTATTATGCTGGCGACCGAGGCTGATATCGAAATTCTGGCAGTTTCTCGTAAGGAACTTGAGGCTCAGTCGCAGACAAAAAAAAGCCAAGGCGTGATCGCTGTCGTTCCCGATCCTCGCTATCACGAGCCTGAAGAGTTGATGATGGGTGCCGACACGAACGGTCAGCCTCCGCTATTAGTGATGCTCGACGGAATTCAAGATCCACATAATCTTGGTGCCATTGCTCGGACAGCAGATGCTGCCGGTGCTCATGGGTTAATTATCCCTGAGCGCAGGGCTGTTGGAATTACTGCTGGTGCAGTTCGGGCTTCTGCTGGTGCGCTAGAGCACGTCAAAGTTTCACGAGTTACGAATTTGAATCGAACTATCGAGCGACTCAAAGAGACCGGGATGCTGGTGGTCGGTTTGGATGCCGAAGGTGATGTTGAGTACACGGAAGCCGACTACAAGGGCCCTTTACTGATCGTAATTGGTTCAGAGGGCAATGGGCTTTCTCGATTGGTGCGAGAGAACTGCGATCAGATTGCGTCGATTCCCATGGCTGGGAAGTTGTCTTCGCTAAATGCATCTGTGAGTGCCGGACTGGTGTTGTATGAAGCGTTCAGACAGCGCAGAGCCTAGATAGTCGAAATATCGGTCAGCACGTTTACCAGTGGTTGGCCTTTGGCAATGCGGTCGATATTGGCCGCCACGGTTTCTGCTCGACGATCTCGGGTACCGAAAGTGGCTCCCGAATGGTGGGGAGTCATGATGATGTTGTCGAGTTCCCAAAACGGATATTTTGCTGGTCGCGGACTATCAGTTTCGCTCACAGGATATTCGTACCAAGTGTCGATAGCTGCACCGGTGATTGATTTGCTGGCTAGCGCTTCGTATAGTGCTTTTTCATCGACAATGTGCCCGCGTGCCGGATTTATTAAGTAGGCGTCTTGGCGCATAAGACCGATCTCGCGCTCGCCGATTAATCCACGTGTTGAGTCGATCAACGGTGTCGAAACTAGGACGAAATCGGATTCAGATAGCACTTGGTCCATTGCGTCTTGCCCGGATCCGTACTTCACTCCGTCTGCTTCAGCCTCTGCTACTGTTTCTGGACTCCGACCTGCAGCAATTACGTTCATCTCATACGCGTTGGCGAGTAGCGCGACTCGTTTGCCGATTGCGCCGTAGCCGATGATTCCGAATGTTCTGCCGTACAACTCTCGATACGAACCGTACCTTGAGGGCCAGCCCGACCAGTCGCCATTTCGGAAGTTTCTGTCGTTAGCGATCAGGTTGTGATCTAGCGCAACGGCGACTGCCATTACCCATTCAGCAATTGGTGCTTCATGGTGATAAGCGTTGGCGACCACCACTCCTTGCGGAACTGTTGAAGGTTCGATTCGGTCGTAGCCGGCCGCCGCAATCAGAATTGCCTTCAGTGCTTTGGCCGCTTTGCCCATTTCAGCGTTGAAATCAGTACCGATGTATATATCGGCATCGACGAGAACATCGGGGTCGGGCTTGCCATCGAAATACGGAGTTTCGATCCATTCGACTTCTACCGTTACGGGCCACCATTCGCCGGCAGGCATCCCCTGCGGTACTGGCGGGATAACTACTCGTAGCGGACGGGTTGATTCTGTCGACAAGGTTCACTCCGGAGATCGTGATTGATGGGCAGAGCCTCTGATTCAGAAGCCAAGCGCCGAGAGATTACCACGAAATGTTATGTTCGCTTCTTAAAGTGGGGTTGGGCAGGTCTATAATTTTCGCTGCTCAGACACACCAATACGTAAATCGAGATCAACTAACACAATTGACAACCGAATCCAGTACTCCGCCCGGAGGAATGACTGATAACTACCACTGGAAGGTGTTCTGGACCGTCGGCATTGCGTTGTTCGCAATGGTTCTCGACTTCTCGATCGTATTCTTGGCACTCTCATCGATTGCCGATGAATTTGAAGTAACGCTTCGTGCCGTAACTTGGGTTGCCATTTCGACATCGCTTGTGACGAGCGCAATAATGCTGCCGTTGGGCAGGGTGGCCGATATTATGGGGCGGAAGAAATTCCATATAGTTGGAATGTTTTTCTTCGTAGCTGGTGCGCTCTTGGCGTTCTCGTCTCAAAACCTTGAGATGCTGATTGTTGCTCGAGTGGTGATGGCCATTGGCGCTTCGATGGGGCAGGCGGTGGTATTTGCGATCATCGTCGGTACGTTCCCTGACAAAGAGCGTGGCAAGGCTCTTGGCATGATTACGACGATGGTTGCGATTGGCGCCGCTGCTGGTCCTATCGTTGCCGGTCCGATCATTCAGGCGTTTGAGTGGCGCGCTGTGTTTCTTGTGACGATGATCCCGACGACAGTGGGAATCATTGCTGCGTTCATCGTGTTGGACGACGGACGAATTGGTTCCGTGGTGGGGCGAGTACGAGAAAAGTACGACTTGTTGGGGGCGATATTCTCAGCTGCAGCACTGACGCTGATAATTCTGACGATTTCGAATCCGTTCGCGTTCGATTGGATTTCATTTCAGATAATTGGTGGGTTCGTCATTAGCATCACGCTGTTTGTACTGCTGGTGTGGTGGGAGTTGCGGGTCGAATCACCGATGCTGAACCTGCACTTTTTCCAGAACTCGACGTTCGCATGGTCGACATCGACTCGATTCCTTGGGTTCCTTGGCGGTTCGGCGATGTTTTTCTTGATGCCTATATTTGTTCAGAGTTTCATGGGGTACGACCAGCGTTCTGCGGGCATGATCATGTTCGTTGGTGCGGTTGGGATGGGTATATCTTCACAGCTGTCGGGTCGATATTCCGACAAGTACGGTTTTCGGGTTTTCACGATTACGGGTGTTGGGCTTCTGCTCGTTATGAATTTGCTGATGTCGTTCTTTTTGAACGATACTCCGCTCTGGATTATTATGCTTATATTGTTCGTGAACGGTGCGGCGATGGGTATGTGGATGGCTCCGAATATGAGCGCTACGCTTTCGACAGTCGGGCGAGCCGACTACGGCTCGATGAGTGCGTTCCTGAACTTGGTGCGAAACGTGGGTAGTGTGATTGGTCAGGCATTGGCTACAGCGATAATTGCTGGCGTCATGCTTAGCCGGGGCGCTGAGGTGCAGCTGAATGAACTGGCTGACTCGACGGATCTGAACGTGACAGATGCCTTCATTTCGGGTTGGCGCCTAACGTTCTGGGTGCTTTCTGGGTTTGTTGGTCTGGCATTATTTGCTTCGATTAAAACCCGGGTATATAAATCTGAAGATAACAACTGAACACTGCGATTATCGCTTGATTCAACTATTACGTGTGGTTCGCTGAACGGACTTACAGGAGATACAGCATGGGACAGCTCGACGGAAAAGTAGCGATCGTAACTGGCGGCGGTTCGGGAATTGGTAAGGGCATTGCTAAGGCATTTGCTGATGAGGGTTGTTCAGTTGTTATCGCTGCACGAAACTCAGATCGACTGGATGCGGCTGCGGCTGAACTTTCGAATGGTGGCGGGACTGTTATATCTATCCCGACTGATGTCACTAGCGAAGAGCAAATGATCAGTCTGTTCGCTAAGACGATGGATCAGTTTGGGAAGCTCGACGTGCTGGTGAACAACTCGGGTGCGTTCGATGGTGGGCCGGTTGAAGAACTGACGATGGAGCAGTGGCAGAAGGTAATTGATGTCAATGTGACGGGGCCGTTCTTGGGTTCACGTGAAGCCTTCAAAATAATGAAGAAGCAGGGCGGTGGTCGGATTATCAATATAGGCAGCATCGCTGCTCAGAAGCCACGCCACAGCTCTTCGCCGTACACAACCAGCAAGCACGCTGTTTGGGGACTCACCCAGTCGCTGGCACTTGAGGGGCGTGACCACGGAATCGCAGTGAGCGCACTTCACCCCGGCAATGTAATGGTTGAACGTCGTGGTGATGGCAAATCTGCAACAGGTCGAGACGAAGGCCCTGAGCCGCTGATTTCGACGGAAGATATGGGTCGAACAGCGCTGCTTATGGCGACACTACCGCCGGGTTCGAACATGCTGGAAGCTATCGTTCTTCCTCTCGGACAGGCGTATCTAGGCAGGGGTTGAACAGACCAAATAGCGGCAGAATTGGTTACGAACCGAAAGAAATCGTAATGCGGGGATTGCTAGACTCGCTTGAAGTTCGCAGGTCGTTTTAGATATCTGCGCGGAGAACTTCGATGCGAAAACTGCTCGCTGTACTGTTGGCTGGTCTGTTCCTGATTCTGTTTTTTGTCGCCACCACGGTGAATCAGGTTGTCGATACCGCGTCAGATCCCGGGGTTATTAACGGGATGCTCGATGATGCTGATGCGTACAACTATGTGTACGACAACATTATCGGCAACTTGGTTGGTGATCTCGTAGAGCAGGGCATCGAAGTTGACACAGGGCTAGATACTGGCGCACCGTCGGTTCTTCGATTTGAAGATCCAGACCAGGCGGCTCTGGCTATCACCGATCTGATCGAGACTCTGATACAGCGTGAGTACGTGCAGGAGAAGCTTGAAGCCAGTTTGAACAGCGTCCTCCCGTATGTACTGGGCGAGACAGACGAATTTACGATCGACCTCGAAGTTCAAGAGCGAGTGCGATCGGTGCCGGGTGCAGTCCGGAAGGTTGCACTGGATTTGGAACTGACAGAACGTGCGATCGAAGATTTGCTTATCCCGCAAATGGATCAGTTCGTTGGTAAGATTTCAACTCAGGGACTTGGTATTGAGTTCACTACGGAGGAGATTGAAACTAGCGCACGTCTGGTTTTCGAACCGGAGTGGCTGGAAAGTCAGATTTTCGGTGCCATCGACGAGGTCACGCCGTTCTTCGCCGGTGACTCAGATACGTTCAATATAGTTCTCCGTTTCGATGATCGTGCCGTGATAATCGGAGAGATTCTCAAGAATAAGTTGATCGACGAAGACACCCTATACGACTTAGTTTTCGACCAAGTGATTGACCCACTGATTCAACAGACAATTGCTCAGACAACCGACATAGGATTCGGTATTTCACTAACCGAGCAAGAAGTTGTCGATACTTTCGAGATAATTGCTCCGCGAGCTTGGGTATCGGAACAGGGTGAAGGTGTTATCGATGCTCTAATCGCTTACCTCGTGGGCGAAACCAATTCGCTTGAGTACACCATCGAGCTTAACGACCAGAAGGCCAGCGCAACGACGGCTTTACAAGATTTGGGACGCGCAAAACTTGAGGAGACAATCGAGACTATTCCGAACTGTTCTTCACCTTTGGATGCAGTTGGTGCTGCACAAGACTTGGGGTCGCTGTCGATCCCACGATGTATTGCCGGCGGGCAGACAACGATCAACCTCGCACTAGGTTCGTTTGGACCGATTATCGATGCACGAGTTGCTTCGTTTGTTGAAGATCAAGTTCCTAATGAAATCGCTTACACCCGAGCCGATATCGATGCACAGGTGGGCGGTAGTTTCGATACTCTCGACGAAGTTAGAGCGCTGATCTCAAACGGGTTTAGTTTCTCCGATCGGGACTTGGTTATGGCTTTGGCTGGCGGTAATGACGCTCAAAGCTTGGCCGATGCTGAAGATAATCTCAGAATTCTGGCTGACGGAATTCTTATCACTGAAAAGAACATCTTGGACAATCTACAGGGCGAGAATCTGCAGATGTTCGATGACGTCCGTGATTACGCAGGGACTGCCCTAAGTGTTCGCTGGCTTCTGTGGGTGTTGTTGTTAATTCCCCTTGTGGTTATCGCCCTAATCGGCGGTCGTGGCTGGACAGGACGATTGAAGTGGGCCGGTGGAGTCGTTGCAGTTTGTTCGTTGCTTGTTTATGGCGGTATCTCAATCGCTTGGTCGATGAACGATATCGCTCAAAACTACGTGCCCGACTATGGGGCTGAACTAAGCCCAGAGTTTAGGACTGACTATCCAAGGTTGACCGCAGAATTAGAGACTGACGAGCTGACAAATCGGTTTGAACGAGCTATCGATTCTTGGCAGCAGGGCTGGCGCAACCAGACGGTGCCGTGGATCATCGGCGGACTTATCGTATTCGCAGCTGGAACTGTTCTTTCGATCCGAGGATCAAAGAAGACAGTTTCGATGGGCAGTGGTACTGCCCACAAGGGTTCGACATCGTCGGCTGCTTCTTCGGATGCATCCTCGATTCCAAAGGATTGGGGTGACGAGAAGGAACAAGACTCTGAAGATTCCAAGATCGAATACGATCACTCCGAAGATTCCGAAGATGTAGATGGAGGCCAGGAGTCTGCGTCTGACGAAACCGAGACTTCAGAAGACGATTCCGATGAAAAACCGCCGGCGACTTTTGATAGCTAGAGAACGCTCGGCGCTTGCCAGTTCGTTGTGAACTAGATGGTACCGAACGTAATCGTTTCTAGAATCATCGAGGTCGCTTTTCCGATCATTGCCGATTCGATTGTCTCGGCTGTATCAGTCGACTTGTGGTAGTACGGGTTACGAAAGTTGGCGGTGTCGTTAATCATCACCGCTGGAATGCCAGCTTGCCAAAACGGGGCGAGATCGTTCCTGCGTAGATTCCGTACGAGGGGTATCCACCATGGAACTTCGAGCGGCAGTATTGGGAGATCGATTTCTGGATTCGACGCCGCTTGTTCGAGTGATCGTGAGATTAGTCGACTCGAATGTTTGGACAAGATCAGTAACGAATTCGCTTCGCAGTTTTCACGTCTGACAGCCTTGTAGGTACGGCGAAAAAGGAATCGAAACGAGCTGGACAGACTCTGTTTGATTTTTGTCGAGCTGAAACCGATGGTTTCGAGAATGACCGCTGCTGATGGGCGATCCGCATCTCGCAGCTCGGCAACGTATGCGGTTGATCCGTGCCTTCAGCCGGGGACTGTAGTTCCTTTGCGTCGAACGCAGCGAATACCACCTTTCGTGAACTGCCCACTTCTACCAGTATCCGAGAGCATTCGAGCATGGCTGCCACTCCGCTAGTGTTGTCGTCGGCTCCTGGCGAGCCGGGAACTGTGTCGTACTGGGCGCCAATCAGTATGGGTTGGTCTGGTGAATCAAGATTGAGCGTTGCGATGATGTTCAAACCAGATCGTTCGGGCGATTGCATTGGAATATCGAATGCTGCGCGTTCGACCGCAAGACCTATGTTTGCGAATTGATTCGCTATCCAGTTGGCTGCGGTTGCATGCGGCTGTTAGTTCTCACCTGAGTTTCGAGGGGTTAAGCTGAGTGTTGCTACATCACTCTTGATGCGTGATTCGGAGACAATCAAATTCGTCGTTGCCTCGGGTCGATTAACGACAGAATCCCTGCACATGCTAGCTCGCCAAGGGTATACTCCGCCCGCCAGCATATGAAGTAGGCCGGGTAACGAGGGCTACGATTTCTCACCGGGCCGTAAATTTGGAGTTGTGATGTACATCTTGATGGTGCGATTAAAGGTCAAAGAAGACCGTATTGATGATTTTATTGAGGCATCGATTGATGATGCCAAGGGTTCTGTGATGAATGAGCCCGGTTGCCGCCGGTTCGATATTGTTCAGGCTGCCGACGATCCTACATCGTTCGCTTTCTGCGAGGTGTACAACGATGAAGCAGCGTTTGCTGCTCACGGTGAAATGGCTCACTTCAAGGTGTGGCAGGAAGCTGTCGGCGATATGTTTGATGGTGAAGTTGGAGTTTCGTTCTGTAAGCCAGTATTCCCAAGTGGTGACGGAAAGTGGGATTCTTACCGATCGCACATTGTAGATGACCCGTACTTCGCTTCGAGCTTGCATGTGATTCACGCACCGAAGTTCGTGAAGGAAGAGCATGTTGATGCCTTCATTAAGTCGGTTTCTGCTGATGGCGTTGGTTCGACTCACGAGGAACCGGGTTGCTTGCGGTTTGACGTTTATCAGAACGTGAACGATCCGACTGAGTTGTATCTGTACGAGGTATACGCTAATCCTGACGCGTTTGAGTACCACAAGGGCACGCCTCACATTAAGCAGTGGGTTGAGGATGTTAAGGATATGTACGACACTAGCCGTGACGGTGGTGCACGTGTTGGTCGAAACGTATGGCCGCCCGACAACTGGGCGTGGAGTTCGGGTAAACCAACCTGGTAAGCCCGGTTTAAGATATTCAAACAAAGAGAAGCGCCGAGTCGAATGACCCGGCGCTTCTCTTTGTTTCTTCAGAAACTGCTGTTATTCCGCAGCGATGTCCTATGAAGTTGTGAAGACTCGAACCGAGTCTTTCAGTTATCCAACTATGTGCTGTGATTGTTCAACAACAAGGGATATAAGGACGTTTGCTTCTGTGAGCAATGGTCCACAGAGGTTTCAGTTACTCCGAGCGCATCGCTTGCTGTCCGATTCTGACTAGAGGTCGAGACGATAAAACCTTGTGGCTGTTCCACCAAACACATCGGCTTTTGCAGCGGGGGATAATGATCTGAGGATTTCTCTGGCTGTGTCAGTCACGGTTTCGTATTCGGCGGCTAGTGTTGAAACAGGCCAATCGGTGCCGAACATTAGTCGATCGGTACCGAACAAGCCCAGTGCGTGGTGGATATATGGTCGTAGATCATCGGCCGTCCAATTTTGATGGTCGGCTTCTGTAACCATTCCGGAAATTTTGCAGTGAATTCCTTCTATGCTCGCAACTTTCCTTATGTCGGTAAGCCACGGTTCGACAACATGATTGGCGATCAGAGGCTTGGCTATGTGATCGACTACGGCTCGAAGATCGGGCACTTGATCCATGATTTGCGGAATGTAAGGCAGGTTGGGCGGCTTTGCGAGAAAGTCGAACGTTAGGTCACGACGGGTAAGCTCGTGAAGTCCGTTGATCGCCCCAGAGTTCATGATCCATCCAGGGTCGTCTTCACCTTCCCAAATGTGCCTGACGCCTTTGAAATATTTGCTGCGCTGAAGTTCGTCGAGTGTGTAGCCAACTTTGGGGTCGGTTAGGTCAACCCAGCCGACGACTCCAGCGATGAAATCATTTTGGTCGGCTAGCTCAAGCAACCAGCGCGCTTCGTCAGGCGATGATACGGCTTGAATGATGACCGTGTAATCGATGCCCGCTGTTTTTACCAACGGTTCGAGTTGAGCCGGACCGTAGTCGGTAGCGAGAGTGCTGTCATTGGGCATCCAAGAGTAGTCGAAACGTTTGATCTCCCAGAAATGATGATGACTGTCGACGACGTGTGGTTTAGCCAATATGTAAGACTTTCGATATGTGCATGTTGCTAGCGGCGCGTCGGAGCAGAATGTGAATGATCTGATCTACCGCTTGAAGAACGCTTATTAGGCGACGATTGTGCCGATTTCAGGATTTCCGACCGTTGCGGTATTGTGCTTGCCGGCAAAGTTGGCATCGCCGTACCAGAGGTTGCCGTCTTTGATCGACATGCCGTGCACGAAGGCATCTCCAGGGTCGAGAGTTATTCGGTCGAGTTCGGCTCCGGTGTCGACGTCGTATTTGACGATAACGTTGTCGGTTGTATGGGCGCACCAGAGGCCATCGTCAACACGGGCGAGTCCGTGTAGCCGTGGCAGTTCAACTTCGAAGCTGTGGACGATCTTGTAGTTGTCTGACGGATCCATCAGGTAAATGGCTTCTGGTTGGAATGCGGTTACCCAAATTTTGCCGTCGTCCCATTCGATCCCATGAATTCCACCGCCATCTGGAGTACGGAATCGATCGACTGGCTGGCCTGTTTGTAAATCGAGCTTGTAGATGTATCCGAGGCCTGTATCGGTCGATCGCGAGGGGCGTGAAACTGAGTTTCCATTTGATGCGGTCCAAAGAAAACCGCCACCAACAGTGATTCCCGATCCGTTCGCGGTGGGTGTTGGAATGGTGCGTAGTAGCTTGCCGGTTTCACCGACCACGTAAACGTTGTCGGTCTTCTGATCCATCACAAAAAGGCCCTCGTCTGTCCATTGCAGACCGTTTGGCATTTCGCAGGGTGTTTCAATTTGTTTGACAGTTTTCATGGTCGTTCAGTCGTGTCCTTGATGGATATCTGAGCCGTTTATGGAACTTTTTAGTTCAGGAATTTAGTCCTGCATCGCAATAATGTTTCGTAAGTCCCGAAGAGTCAAGATGGTAACCGACATTGTGCGACTGAACTCCATTTTCGACACTTGTTGGCGCTACTACGAAGGTGAATTGGATGAGTTACATGTAAGGCATCCGTAATTTAGGGGTAGAATAAAAGAGTGATGTCGTACTGAGCGCTCGCAACTATTTGCTCTATGAATTCTCCCCGCCTCCGCTCACTTCGACTCACCTGTGAAAAATAGCCGCGTAAAGTGCGAGCAAGAGTGCCGCACTTTACGCGATGACTTATTAGGTGGTGGCTGAGATGCCCTCGAAGTCTTCTAAATCGTCAGAATTACACGAAAACGATCGCGTTATGGTGTTCATTGACGGAAGCAACCTGTATCACGTGCTGTCGCAGGCATGTGGCAGGCATGATCTGCAGTTCGACAAGTTCGCCATGAAGCTGGCCAACGGTCGCAAACTACAACGAATTTACTACTACAATATCCGTCAGGAATCTGACTCGAACCCTAACGTTGGTGTCGAGCAGGCGAAATTCCTAGAATCGATGTACGACACCCCCTACGTGGAAGTTCGACTCGGAATCTGGAAGCAACGCGGAGACATCATGGTTGAGAAGGGCGTCGACGTAATGTTGGCGACTGATCTCGTAACCAATGCATATAACGATCACTACGACACAGCGATTGTTGTGAGTGGTGACGCTGACTTCTACCCGGCCCTACAGGCGGTAAAGGATGTTGGTAAGCACATCGAAGTCGCCGCATTCGACATGAATTTGTCGGCTGAATCGGCTCGAGTTTCTGATGTTGTTCAGAAGTTCAACAAAACTTGGTTCACTGGTCTGTGGATGACCCGAGCGCAGTCACGAGCACGAACATCAGCGTCATCTAGGCCTGAGGTTTCGGATGAGGCTGCTTCTCCTAACGGTGAAGATAAGGCCGCTACCAAAGCCGCGACGGCTCGACGTTCGACCACTCGTAGGTCATCTTCCAGTTCAGCTACGTCTGCAGCTGGCTCAAGCCCACGAACACGTAGAGCGCCAGCGACTAGAACTCGCAAGCCTGTTGCACGAAAAACGGCAGCAGCTAAAGACGCTGAGACCAATGCACCCGCTGCAGAGGTGGTTTCCGAGAAAACTATGCGTCGTACACCAACACGTCGACGTATCGCTGGTGGTGAAAGTTCTAGCTCAGCCGCGGCAAACGGTACGAGCAACGGTCGTTCAGCTCCTAAGCCTCCTGCACTTAGAAATTTGGCCGATTCTCCAGTTCCTTCGACTACACCGGCTTCTTCTTCTACTAGTTCGGCTCCGCCGGCAAGCAAGGATTCAAGTGATGCCGAGCCGGTGGGCAGCCCAACTCGACGCCGCAACTGGCGTGGACGTCTTGGTCTGAACAACAACG
>Ga0209263_1001270_pt1 | contig 14449 bp, 10 predicted proteins | sample SaaInlV_DNA_100m_FD_184684 | JGI IMG/M metagenome (GOLD analysis project Ga0209263, IMG submission 184684) | Marine microbial communities from expanding oxygen minimum zones in the Saanich Inlet - SI075_LV_DNA_100m (SPAdes) (version 2) | ecosystem: Environmental > Aquatic > Marine > Unclassified... | reverse complement strand
ACTTGCACCTGCAGTATTGTTTGGAGAACATGAGCCAATCTACCTGGCATTGATGCTTAATCGTCTAAAAAAAGATGGACTGGATCCTGAACTGTATTTGCATAAAATGACCCGCGCACATTTGAACCGCGGCGCCATTGCATTGTCACCTCGAATTAATGATTTGTCTGACTTTTATGAACTGGTAAAAGATGAGCGAAATGAGTGAGCAAAAACATCCAATATACCTTGATTCTCATGCAACCACGCCTGTAGATGTGCGCGTATTTGATGTAATGAAGCCATATTTTACTGAAAATTTTGGAAACGCATCTAGCTTGGATCATCCCTATGGATATGATGCATCAATTGCAGTCCAACTTGCAAGAGAATCAATTGCAAAAGCAATAGGGGCAAACAATGATGAAATTATTTTTACATCAGGGGCTACAGAGTCTGATAATTTGGCACTGCTTGGCGTGATGGAGAAAAACAAAGAAAAAGGAAATCACCTTATCACATGTGTCACAGAACACAAGGCAATTTTAGATACTGCAAAACATTTAGAGTCTTTGGGGTATGATGTAACTTATCTTCCCGTAGATGAGTATGGTTTAATTGATTTGGAGAAATTAAAATCTGCAATTACTGAAAAGACTGTACTGATTTCAATAATGTTTGCAAACAATGAGATTGGTACAATACAAAACGTTTCACAAATTGGTACAATTGCACATGAGCATAACGTGTTGTTTCATACTGATGCAGCTCAAGCAGTTGGACACATTTCAATTGATGTTAAAAAAATGAACATTGACTTGATGTCGTTCTCATCTCATAAAATTTACGGGCCAAAAGGAATTGGCGCACTATATCTGCGCAGTTTGATGCCAAGAGTCAAGCTAAATTCCATTGTGCATGGCGGAGGACAGGAAAGAAATATTCGTTCAGGAACTTTGAATGTTCCGGGAATTGTTGGATTTGCAAAGGCAGTTGAGATTGCAGTTGCAGAAATGAATGACGAAAATAAAAAATACAAAAAATGGACCGACTCAATGCTTGAAGTATTTTCCAAAGTTGGCGGAAAACTAAATGGTCATCCAAGTAACAGACTGGTTCATAATCTAAACATTCGATTTGACGGAATTGAAGGTAAGGCAATTATCAATTCAGTTTCAAAGAAATTGGCCATATCTGCAGGCTCTGCATGTACAACTCAGAATGTAGAGCCGTCTCATGTACTTTTAGCACTGGGATTAAGTGAGGAGCAGTCACATTATGCCATAAGAATTGGGTGTGGACGATTCAATACTGATGATGATATCAAAGTTGCAATTAGTGAGATTTTGAATTCACTTGAATCTCTGAATAAAATTAGAATTTAATTTTTTTAAAATCGTCAAAAACAAGGAATCCTGAGCGTAATGCGCCATCATAATAATTTTGGATAATTCTTTTATGTTCACTTCCAAGTTTTTGTAAGGATCTTTTTAATTCAGGAATGTCCGCATATTTGGAATTTCTTTCAAACAAACTTTCCAGATATTTTTCTGGAGGTAAAGCAGCTAATTTCTTGCAATTACATTCTTTACATGATAGTACAAAATTCCACATTTCATCAACATGTGATCTGCCATAGGCAAAAGGAATGACGTGCTCTACTTCTTGATTTTTTTTGTAAAGTTCATGTTCACTAGGAACTGATTTGGAGTTTAGAGGATCATCACAATAAAAACAATTCTTGAAGAGTGAATACAAGATTTTTCTTTCTTTAACTGTATTTTTTCGGTTTTCTTCTTTTCCTTCAATTTTTTCAATTAATGATGGAACTCCTTCATTGAATGGTTCTATAAATCGAGTCCATTCTAAAATTATAGCTTTTTCTAAAAGTGCATGGTATCTCTTAAAAAATTTCATTACATGTGGATTCAATTTGATTCCTTTTTTGAGATCTATTAATGGAAGATCAGTTTTTCTTTTTGGTCTCTTTTTAAAATCTCTAATGTCATAGTGAAAAAATGTTGGGCTAATATCTTCAATTTCCCTTCCCCTTCGTATGTATTGAAAAGCATATGTTACATCATTGAAACAACTTTTCTCAATTTTTAAAAGTACATCTTTAATTTCGTGATTGAATTTTTCATTATTTTTTATTTTTTCATAGGATTCATGATAAACTTCATTTCCAAAATTCTCAGTAATGATCTTGCTTACAAGAAATTGTTTAATTTTCTTTTCATCTTCTGTTTTACTTACTCTTGTTTCTTTAAATGATGTTTGTCTAATTTTTGAATTACATTCCTGTGACCAATAATATCTCAAAAAATATTCTGCAATTGTTGAAAATGATATATTGTTTTCAGATGACTCAACAGAATAATCTACCAAAAAGCGAGCAAATGCAAATTTGTATGAGGAATCTTTGGAACTTTGTGAGGGATTAATTATTGACATGAATAATCCTTCAAATTCTTTATCAGTTTTTTTTTGACACATTGTGTTTGATATTGAAGACATGGATATTTCCTAACATGAATTTATAAGAATTAATTAGTTACTACTAAAATCGAATTCTTGTTAAAAAGTTTTATACTGAAAATGCATCAAAACTGTGTGCCCATTACTGTTAGCAGGAAAATACTTGATGAAATAAAAAATATTTCTGATGATGAAAATGAGTATAACTTTTTAAAAGAAGTTATGGAAATTTGTGGCGATTTTTCAAATAAAACAATATCTAATAAAGTGAAAATACAACTTGAGCAGCTTATTCCAATATATTATCCAGATGATAGGGTGAATGAAAATTAGTGAACAAATAAGATTTTTAAAAATTAAAATTCAAAATTTCAGACAATATTATGGTGTAAATGAAATTGATTTTGTTGATAGAAATACGGGGTTTACCATAATTTTTGGAAAAAATGGTGAAGGAAAATCTAATATCCTTAATGCAATAAATTGGTGCTTATATGAAACTGAGCCTCATGGGGTGAAAGAATCTAGTTCTTCCGGAGAGGAAGTTGAAAAAATGCCGATAATTAATGGTAGATATATCAAAGAACTCAAAAATGAAACTAAAGCAGAAATAAGTGTAGATTTATGGATTCAGAAAGGCGAAACCACATATATAATTTCTAGAAAACTGTCTGCAATTAAACATACTTTGGAAACAAAAACATTGTCTAGTGGGCTAGAACAAATTTTAATCTTTATTGAAGAAAAAACAGGAATTCCGATACCAAAAGGATGTGAAGTACTTGGAAAACCACATTCCAATTTTCAGGTTAGAGCAAAAGGTCCTAGCGATAGCGATCCTCAACCTACCGAAAAAGATGGCACACCCGAACAAATAGTATCTGTAATTTTACCTAAAGAATTATCTAAATTTTATTTGTTGGATGGAGACTTTTTAGAAAAATTCTGGGAGGATCGGAGAAATATTCAAGAAGGAATAGAACTTATTTCACAACTAAATCTCCTAACTGCTTCTCAAGATTATATTAAAAATGCCATGCCAAGTACTATGAATATAGGAAAAGAATCAGATACTATTTCTTTGGAAATTAAGGAATTGGAAAATATAAACAATTCTGTAGATAATAACGGAACGCCTCTATTCTCACAAGATGAAAGATTTAAAATTAATCCTGATGAAGAAAAAACCCGATTTGTTCATCTTTCTGGAAAGCCACGATTAAATGATTTAAAAGAAGATAAGATAAAAATCACTAAAAATTATCAAAATCTTAAAAAAGAACTCCTTCTAATTGGAGGGTCTACTGATGAATCGATAAAAAAAGAGTATGCTGAAAATAGTGGTGCCCTGGATGAATTGGAAGAAAATTTAGAAACCGCTAAAGCCAAACTTATGAAAAATTATGTAACTGATGGACCTCAATATATCCTTAAACAAGCAATTGAAAAAACAGTTGGAATCATTGACGAACGTATAGAATTAGGCGATCTGCCAAACAAAAATAAAAAAATTCTTGGAGACTATTTGTTAAAAAAAGGATTTTGTATATGTGGAGAGCCTCTAGAACCGGGACATAAACGAACTGAAATACTGAATGAATTTATGAAAATTGCATTAGGTAACGAAAATTTGGATAGTTTTCAGGAGCTAGGTTGGAAATATAAAAATGACTTTATTGCAAATTTTGAAAATTGGAATAAAGAGAAATTTGGCGCACCTTTAGAAAACTATTCTAAATTAGACGATAAGTATGAATCTTTGACTCTGAAAGTTTCTTCTTTACAAAAACAATTAGGCAATACAGGAAAACGTGCAAAAGAAATATCTGATCTTATGGATTATCATTCTCAAAAAATAGAGTCGGTTGCAACTTGGATCGCTAAATTAGAAATAGAGATTAAACAAAATAACAACGAAATGGGCAAAAAAAATATTGGATTACAGACAATATTGGCTAAAAACACTAGAGCGACACGAATTGCATACCAAAGAACAATTTGGGAAAATGCCATGAAAAAATTTGAGTCTGTTTATGATAAATTAAAGAATGATATTAGAAATGACGTTCAGGAAAAAACTTGGAGTAATTGGAAATCCCTTTTGTCAAATGACTCTGAATTTAGTTCATTGGCAATAGATGAAGAATACAATGTTTCAATTTTAGACAAACATAGTTTTAACAAATCCTTGAATTTGTCTGCCGGACAAAGCTTACTTCTAACATTGGCATTTGTTGCTGCAATTAGAGAACCTACGGGATTTGGATTTCCACTTGTAATAGATTCACCTGCTGGAAAAATTGATGGTCCAAATTCCCATAATATTGGTGATAATCTACCTGATTTTCTGCCTGATGCCCAAGTAATTATGCTTGTAACTAGTAAAGAATACACTGATTTCATTTCCCCTGATCCTGATTACCCTAATATTCCAAAAACTCCTGTTTGTGAATTATTTCAAAAAAAGATTAATGTTCAACATTATAGAATTTCTAAAGAAAAAGATGAAACAAATCTTAATGTAGGAAATTCAAAAATCGAGAAAGGAAAACTTATTTTCAATGATGCGGTTAATCATGAAGGGTATATGGTGATATCTGATGAGTGATCAAGAAAAACAAAAACCACTGGATTTCTTTTTTGACTTCCCAGCATTTGTTAACTATGGACAACATTCTAAAGATATAACTAAACAATACTCCGAACTAAAAAATGAATCGTGGTCTCCTTTTTTAGGTCATAGGTTTGTAGATATTTTTATTTTTTGCATGGCATATGCATATGTTCGAGGCATTGAACCTGAGAGCCCAAAAAGTGCAAGTAATGGAATTCCAGGGAACGTATTTGATCAAAAAATGTTTGACTACATGAGATTTGTTTCAATAAGTCAGACGGGAGAATTGGAGACAGGCGCAGATGCAAAAAAGACTGTGAGAATTTGTGAAGGATATGCATATGCTGGTTTCAAAAAGGTCTACCAACGTTTACAGACGTTAAATTCAGAAAAATTAACGCCTGAAAAAAAGATTAAGGTTTTGATTGACGAAAGTCAAAACAAATCAAAAAAATAACCCATATTTTAAAAAATGATTTTTATGGATAAAATTTTTGAACCAAAATTGAAATGGAATTCATCTGATGATGATATGATGGATGATTTTTATAGACATGCCATGAAAAATTGTTCGGAATTTCAACTTTTATCTAATTTTTCTTTAATTCTTAACTTGTCCCCTGAACTGTTGAATTTTATTAATCATGATGGAAAAATTAGACTGATAATTAATTTAGAATCCTACTTGACTCTAAAAGATATTTTGGAATTTGATCTGTTTAACTCCGAAAAATTTTTAGCTGATTTTTTACTTGAAATGATAAAAACAAATACTTTTGAATTAAAGTTGTTGAAGATTTTGGGATGTATTCTAACCAAGAAAATTGAAAGTAACCCTCAATTAGAAATCAAAATTGCAATTCCAAAAAGAATCTCTGAAAAACCTCCCTCGATCATAGGTATATTTCATTATGAGAACGGTGAGATAACATCTATTTCAGGGGGGCCAAATGTGCCTAATTCTGATAACTCCCTTGAAAATTTTACTGCATATACCAGCTGGGGAAATGAATCTGAGTATAATGTAATTAATCAAAGCAAATTTTCTAACTTATGGGATGATAATAGTAGAAATCTGAATGCATACCGATTACCTGACATAGTTGAAAATTATCTTATAGATCTTTATTCTGATTCTGTTCAAGATCTAAAAACAATCTCTGAAAATTTTGAAAAAGATGATGGTTCCATTTCCCAGGTAACCGAATTTGAATTCTTTGATCATCAAAAAGATGCTATTAAAAATTGGATTTCAAATGATATGTGCGGATTATTTGAAATGGCAACTGGTACTGGCAAAACAATAACGTCATTTGGTTGCATGTCGCATATTCAAAAACAGTATGATAGAACAGTGACTGTTATCGCATGTCCATATAAACACCTTGTAGAACAATGGAAAACAGAATTTGAAAAATTTAATTCCAAAGTAGGTGTGGATGGTAAAATTACATTTGATAAAACCATCACCTGTAATGGGGATTATCCCAAATGGAAAGTCCAGTTTAACAACCTTGCATTTGACTTTAATGAGACCCCGCTGGGAGGAAAAACCCCTCGATTAAATCAAATAATAATTTTCACTACTCATGACACATTAGCTAGTCCGGATTTTATGTCGAGATTAGAAAAATTGGCCAACACAAAAAAATTTTTAATAATTGACGAGGTTCATGAAATCACTGAAAACAGATCTTCAAAAGTTCTGTTAGATGATTATGAATTTCGATTAGGTCTTAGCGCAACTCCTAATAGACATATGGACGAAGATGGGACACAGATATTGAAAAACTATTTTCATAGTTCCAAATGTTTTGGGACTGATGTATCTGATGAAAAAGTTTGTAAAAATTGCTCAAAGGAATTTATTCCATATTCATTAAATTTGAAAAAAGCAATTCATGATTTGCATGTATTGTGTGAATACGAATATCATCCACACTATGTAGAATTGACATCTGAAGAAATGTCCATATACAACGATTTAACAATGCAAATTGCTAGATTAGAACAAAAAAGAAAAAAAGGTATAAAGTTATCAAAAAAAGAATCGTACCCTTATTTGGCACGGGCAAATTTGATTGCAAATGCAGAGAACAAAGATGGCAAATTAGAGGAAATCTTAAACATTGAATTTAAAAATCATCTACAAAGAACTTTGATCTATTGTACCAATACAAGAAGAAGTGAATCTGATATTTATGATCTGAGTCAGTTAGAACGAGTTAAAAAAATTCTTTTTTCTCACAAAATTAAAAGTGATTCAGTAACACATCTTGATTTGACAAAATTAAGATTAGAGATAATTTCTGAGCTGGAGGGAGGAATGCTTGATTGTATTACAGCTGTAGGTTGTTTGGATCAGGGGGTAGATATTCCGTCTGTAGAAAATGCCATCATTATGGCTAGTACTGGAAACCCCAAACAGTATATTCAGAGAAGAGGTAGAATATTAAGGAAAAGTAAATTAACAAACAAACAAAAAGCATTCATTTATGATATCCTTGTTGCACCGCCATTACCTGAACTAGACGAAGAACTCAGAAATATTGAAAGAAAAATTTTTGCCAAAGAATTGTTACGTCATAAGGAATTTGCTGAAATTTCAAACAATGAAGAAGAAGCTACATCAAAAATGAAAACCATTGCCAGGAAATTTAATCTGGATTTTGATAGACTAGATCGAGATTATATCAAAAATGAATTACTCTGACAGAGATTTTTTTGTTTTATCGTGAAATTTCTGTTTATAATAACTGCCTCTGGGTTTTTGACGTACTCTAAAACTACAGCATTTACATGTCCAACCGACGGTATCCTGTGTGGCTTGTCGACCATCTTTTAAAATACAGCCCTTATGATCAATCCAAATATCACAAGTTTGACATCTTGCTTGTCCAGATTCATATCTTCCTGTTCCTATAGGTTTGGTTACGCGATATTTTTTACAAATTCCATTACAAATTCTTTTTTTTGGATCACGTGTTATTGACAATGTTCCAATATCAAATCTGTTCAATAATAATTTTTATTAGTCTGTCCATGACAAATTCATTTTCTAATTTAGATTTTTCTTTAGGCTCTAATTTGATATCCATGTATGTGTTATCTTTGAAAACAGAATTTTCAGGAATTGGGTAAGTTCCAAAACAACTATTTCCAATTAGCTCGAAATCTGAATCTGGATGAGCAATAAAGTTTTTGACTTTTAATTCAAGATCTTTTTGATTTTTAGGATCTTCTAAGTGTGGGAATTTTCCTTTGTAAAATTCACGAATTATTTTTTTTGTATTATTTTTAGTCAAATCTAGTTTTGGACCAAAAGGAAAAATTAATGATCCAAATTTACAGCCTCCGTTCATCATATATCCTAACATCTTTAATTTCTCCGTATTTGAATTCCTAAAATTAGTAAAATTTTTTGCATCAAAGATATACAATACTCGGTCATCACATTCAACTGTCATATCTGGAGTTTGTGATGCTATCCATGCATTTTCTTCTCTTTTTTTATACCATTTTTCATAGAAAAATTTGACTAGTTTTCCATTTATTTGAAAATCAAAATATGCGTTAAATTCATCATCCTTTGTGTTGGAGCTTAACTTCAAGAAAGGGCGATAATTCTTTTTTTTCAAATAGTCATAAATCGTAAAAAATATCCATGCTTCATAAATTGTATCCAAACTTTTTATGCTGGATAATGGATAGTTAGTTGTATTTTCTTGATCTGCAAATGACAAATCAAGTTGTTCAAATTCTTCAATCCAATCTAACATTTTTCCGTAGTTCTTATTTTTAATCATCCCTTTTTTCAATCTTATATTCATTTGTTCCATTAACAACATGATTTGTTTGTCCGAAATTTTCATACTCCAGAATTTTTTAGACAACTCGATAATTTTTGGAAATGGAAATTTTTTAATTAAGTTTTCAGATTTATCACAAATATTTGTTAACGAATTTTTTAAATTATTTTCATTTAATTCGTTTAAATTAGTTTGAAGAATTTTTTTTGATTCACGATAAATCAAATAAATGCAAAAAACAAGTATAATGTTTTCAGGTGTATCAAATTTTCTATATGGTACTTCTGTAAAAAATTTTGTAGGGATTGTTCCTCCTGAATTTTTAATTGTCTTTTGCCAATTAATTGTTCCTCGTAATATTTGACTCGAGTATCTTTTTTTTGGATAATCAAAATTAGTTTTGTTAAGAATATTTGAATAAATATCAAAAAATTCTTCTGCTAGAAATATCAGTCTATTTGTACTGGATAATAAATTAGGTTCAAAAAATGTGCCTGATTCTGTTTTTAATTGAAAAAAGTCTTTGTGATGTCTTCTATGTTTTAATAATAACGAAAGAAATTTTTCGTACATATATCGATTTTCTTCAATACTGTTTGCAAGACGTATAATTGAATGCCATTTGAATTCATTCTGACTGGAATCCCGTTTTTCAGGATTAATTCCATAATGCTTTTCTGCTGATTCTCTTAAATCCTCATTTCCTGAAATTGCAAGAAACCCCTGTTCTTGTATTATGTTGTAGTGGTTATTCCATACAATTCTGATTTTTTGTCCTTCAGAATATGTTTTTTTGAATGTAATTTTGTAGTTTTTATAATCTAAACTATAATCTGTATTTTCTTTCAACTCTTTATCTGATATCATCAAATCAGATGATTCTAAACTCTCTTGATTTTTCACTAGTTTTACAATTACTTTGTATGGCCTTTTTTTTAATTCAAATTCAGTTTTTATTCCATTGAATTCTAGTTCTTCTTCATGTTCATCACATAAGCCTCTAATTTCACTTTGTAACTGTGTTTCTGAAAGAATTTTTGAAGACATTTTAGAAAATTGTATTTGCTAACATTTCTTTTAATTCTCTAACTGTATTTTTCAAATGGAAATCCCCATAATTGACATTATTTTGAATTATTGGATCAATCTCAACACAGATTTCTTTTAACTCATTGCGGTTGGATTGTAATATTTTATCGTATTGTGATTCTTGAGAAATTGTTTTTAATAATTTTTTAAATGATTCTGCATATCTTTCAATATTATTTTCCTCATGAATTTTTTCTATTAATTGAATTGTTGTTTTATTGACTAAAGAATTTACAATTTCTAAATCTGTCTTAGCAAGATTTTCTATTAGTGGTAATAAATTTGAAACTATTGCTGAATCAATTAATTTTTCATAATCAACTGAATTATAATATTTCATGTTTGTAACTACGCCTCCTAAAATATTCTGATAAATCAATTTCAATATGGCAGTTCCAAATCCTTTGAATATTCTTACTAAGGATAAAATTTCATAACAAGAATCAATTGCGTTGTAAAAATTTTCATCTTTTTTAATTATTGATTTTTTAATTTCATCCAATTCAAAATATTCTTCAAAATTATACTCTATTTCTTGTGATGCACTTTTTAATGCAAAAAACATCTCCTGAACCTTTTGTTCTTTAGATGGAATTCCAATTTCTACATGAGCAAATCTACTTTTTAATGCATCAGACAATTCAAACAAATGATGCTTATCTGATGTATTTAACGTCCCAATAATTCTATAATCTTCGGGAATTTTTAAATCCAAATAAGATTTTTCTGCAATATTCGTAGGGATTTTTAGTTTTTTTGTTCTGAGTGCAGTAAATAACTGTCCAAAAGACTTGTCAATATCTGCACGATTAAATTCGTCAATTACCAACCAAATGCCTTTTACCGAATTGATGTTTCTGTCTATATCTTTTCTAAATGAATTTGCTCTTTTGCCTTGCCTAACTCCATTTTCCCAATTTTGTAATACTGTTTCTGTTACACAGCCATATTGAATATCAAACATGACATCCTTTTCATTATTCATTTTAGGAACTATTCCTCCTATGACATCTTGAGTGGTCCAATCATTGGTTGCTGTAAACTCTTCGGCGATGTATTTTGATTCATCATCTCCAAAAATCTCAGGAATCATCATTCCGATACTTGTTTTTCCTGTGCCTACTGGACCTGTAAGCAAAATATGCCTTCCAGAAATTAAATGATTGATTATTTCAAGTATTTTTTCGTCTGGAATTAGTAATTTGGAAGTAATTTTTGATACCCCCTCCTTCAAATTTTTATCATTTAATATGGATAATTTTGAATCTGAGAATGTTTTAGGAAAAATCATTTCAAATGTGGATTTATCAATAGGAGTAATCTGTTCACTAAAATCTAACCCCTTCATCTCATCTATGATTATTTCAGAAAGAATGTTTCCTGTGATGTTTTTTGGATCACTGATAGAAGAACAAACATCAAAATTTACAAATTCTAAGGAAAGTTCATTTGTTGAATCGATAAACTCTCTTTTTGATATTGTGCCCTTGCCAAATATTTTAAACGAGTTTTTGTTACTGTAAAAAATTACATTAGTTCCTTTACCCAATCTTTGACTAAATGGACAAGCATTTGAAATACTGTATTTCAACACATTATTTTTTTCTAGATTAAACTCTTGATTTTTCTTGACTAGGAGATATTTTTTTTGGACATACGAATTATTCCAACTTTCGTTAATTTTCATTTTAGCTTCATTTAGTAATTCTGAATTATCTAAAATGCTAATTCCCTCCTTAACTGAGGTTTTATCTGAAAGTAAAATTAAATCTGAATCTTTATCTGAAATGAATATTGGTTCGAATTCCAATCTTAAAGTATCGGAGTTGTCTTTAGAATTTTTTTCGAATTTATTTGTGACTTGACCATAGCCAAATATTGATGAACCTGTATATTTTTTTGGTGTACTATCGTTTTGAGCAAATAATAAGAAATCATTTAGCTGGATTTTGTTGAATGTTTCTAAATTCTCACTATGTTTTTCATCAAACCCTATTGAATGCGCATTATCAAATAATGTTTGTTCCCATCCTTTCCACGATCCTTTTAAAATAAAATATTGAGAATTCACTTGGTTTTTAGTTATATCTTTAGCTTTATTTTCTAACAATTGTATTTCCAATTGGTAATTTTCATTTCTATTTTCAAAAATTTCTAATTTTCTTTCAAGTTCTTTTTGGGAATAATTCATTTGTTTTAGTATTGATGAAGCAATACCTGTAAACTCACTAATTTTATCTATTGTATTGGAGTATTCATCACTTGACATGAAATTCTAAGTGTTTCTAGTCAACCAACTCTTATTAAATTTGGGTAAAAATTTTATTAAGCATGATTCATCTGTACAAAATCATCTAATGAATGAGATATTGCTACATTGTGAAAATATTAGTAAGGAAATCGACGCTCTTACTGAAATTACTAAAAACTATAAGAATTTACTTTCTAGCATTGAAAACTACTCTGGAGCAAAAAACAACAATGATTTCCCGCTATGTATAAAAAAATTATCTGACATAGAATCTAACACCATCAAAATTACAGATTATTTTAAAAAATTAACAAAATCTGAGTATATCCAACTTGAAAAATTAAATGAAATACTGGATTATGTTCAAAAAGAAAAATCCAAATCTAACTTGCTTGAAAAAGAAATCATTCGCAATGTTGGGTTAAATCTTGAAAATGATTTTATGGAAAATGGGATGGAAATTAAAGGGGATTTAGATGGTGGAATCAAAGCAAAAAATTTTCTATTACATTACGATAAACAAAATTTTAAAATAATAATTTACTATCTATTTCAAAAAGAAAAATTTGTTAAAATAGATGGATTGAACAATACAAAGGCAGTTGAAATGATTAAAAATTTTTATCAAAAAACCGATTTTCAAAAGGAATCTCTGGAAAAAACCTTGGAAAAAATTTTCTCTATTTACTCTAATCTTTCTGAAATAAATAATTCATCAAAAATACGAATTTTAGATATTATGGACAAATTTTACGACCCAGAAAATTCTCAAAAAAAATCTATGTCTGAAAAAAGAATCGAATTCAGTTTTATTCTTTATAAAATCGAAAGTTCTATGATGAAAACCAATGATGACAAATCCATGAAATTGGGCTGGGCAACTGGTGAAAACATCATTGATAAAAAGAAACAAATCGATATTCCAAATTCTGAACAAACTACAACAAGTAAAAATATCTCATTTGTGGAGTTTCATTAGTTTGGATAACGAATATTTAACTTCAAAATTACTTCTTCAGGTCTTATCTGGTGGAAGACCTCCTCAATATGGTTTATCACGATACACTGTAGGTGAAATTGAGAAAATCATATCTCATCTAGATGAGGAATATGGGGACACCTTTGAGCTTTGTGATCAAGGGTTTGCAAAATTCATTCGAGCTCCGTTTGGTTCTGGAAAAACCCACTTTGCATTACAATTTAGAGAGACGTTTATGAAAAGAGGTTCTGGCTGTGCTTCCTCATATATTGAATTGACTCATAATCAGACTGGATTAGATGACTTAGCTTCTATCGTCAAAGAAGTCATCAAAAATTTAGAATTCCCTAAGTCTGATGAAGTAATTATTGAAATCTTATCTAAACCCAGCATGGCTAAAAAGCAAAAAGGACTTAGAGGCGCATTGGAAATGTGGTTAAGAAAAAAGGAGAATGAGTTGTGTGAGGATCCGTTAGATCGTGAACCATTCATACATTTTGTCACAGGATTAAAAAAAGAAATTAGATCTGGTCCTATTGGGTCTGGAGGTACATTTGCAAGAGCATTTGAAAAATTAATTGATGGAATTGTTTATGAAAATTCTCCAGAAATAGCAGATATGAATGAATATTTTTTGGGAACCTTAAGTAATGAAAAAATCAAAAAATATCAATTTAAAAAATTAGATAAATCTAATAGTGTTGATTCATTAAATGAACTTGTAAGAATTTTAAAAATTTTAGGTTTTATTGGACTGATTTTAATTTTTGATGAAAGTGAATTTCAACTAATCAGTAAATCTATGTCTAAGAGAAGAAACACATTGGAACAATTACGTCAAATAATTGATCAAATTCATGGTCAAGATATGCCTAGTGTGATTCTAATATTTACCATTCTTGATTTGGAACAAATTCAAGGAATACATGGTGCTCTTACATCTAGGGTAAAAACTGAATTTAGTTTGGAAAATACCACTGGTATGATAATTGATTTAGAGCAGTCTGATCAGAAAGATGAATTCCTAGAACAAGAATTGAAAAATCTAAGCATCAAAATAATGAAAATTTTTGAGAAAGGGAGAAAAATAGAGTTTGATCAAACAGTTGTGAAAAACAATATTGTGAACATCTCTAAAATCGGTGTAAAATACAGACGAGGTGATCTTTCAAGTAAGCGTAGTTTCATTACCTTTTTGATAAAAATTTTTGAGAAAATTCGAATTAATCCTGATAAACAATTCTCTGAAT
>Ga0209263_1001248_pt1 | contig 14575 bp, 13 predicted proteins | sample SaaInlV_DNA_100m_FD_184684 | JGI IMG/M metagenome (GOLD analysis project Ga0209263, IMG submission 184684) | Marine microbial communities from expanding oxygen minimum zones in the Saanich Inlet - SI075_LV_DNA_100m (SPAdes) (version 2) | ecosystem: Environmental > Aquatic > Marine > Unclassified... | reverse complement strand
GAATTAGTAACTTTATGCTTTGGCAGTTAGCTTATAGTGAGTTTTATTTTACGGACACTTTATGGCCAGATTTTGATGCATCTGAATTGGATAAAGCTATTGATAGTTATCAAAAACGTGACCGTCGTTTTGGAAAAAGATAAGGCCGTGGTAGTTCGGTTTACACTACTGTAAAGATATAAACATTAAGCTGCCGAAGTCGCACGTAATAAAGATACTTACTTATGTGCTTTGATATGCTTAACCTGCGGCACAAGGTGGGGAGAGGCCAGAAGTCTGCAACCTGAGCATATTAGGAATGGTAAGATTTGCTTGTTTAATACTAAAAGTGGCAAAAATAGATACATTCCAATTAATCCAAAGCTGGAAGCTCAATTAGATCTTCCATTAATGGCCAATAAAAATACCTTTGCAAGTTGTTATAAAAGGTCGGGCATTAAGAAGGCTCAAGGGCAAAGTACGCACATATTAAGGCACACCTTTGCCAGTCATTTTATTATGAATGGTGGCGATGTTTTGAGCTTGCAAAAGGTATTAGGTCATAGCACCTTAACCATGACTATGAGATATGCCCATTTATCCCCAGACCATCTAAATGATGTAATAAAGTACGCACCCGTGGTCGATTTATAACTATTTATGCTATATTCATAAATAAAGTATATAATATGTGTATAGCATAATATTTAGTAATAAAAGAGGAGAAGGAGTATGAGCATTTCTGAAAAAAATAAAATTAATAAATTAGATGTATTGACTAATGCCTATTTAAAAGCAGGGAAAGAGATGGGGCTAACTCAAAAAGAACTTGGAAAAATAATTGGAAAAGGGCAATCATCTATTAGTCGTAGTTCAGTTGATCCAGATAGTAAAATTGGTGAAATAGCACTAATCTTTATTAGAATTTACCGAGCTATTTTTGTATTAGTTGGTGGAGATAGTGGGCAAATTAAACACTGGATGCACACGCTAAATTCACATACTCGCGGCATTCCTGCAGAGCAAATTCAAACTATTTCAGGATTAATGACTGTTGTAGGATATTTAGATGCAATTAGAGGTAAAGTTTAATAATGAATTGGAAGGGGCTTATTGAAGAATCGGGCATGAGTAAGATTAGTGGCTCAATGTTTCGGATTGTCGAAAGTCAAGAGCAGGTTGCCACAATGGGGCTAGTAGACTCTTTAGAAGAGCAGTTACTTTTGGAGCAAATGATAGAGGAGACTAAGCCTAAAGATGAAAATAAAGATATTCATTATTTGCTTTCAACGCCTTTTAGATATCCCCCGTTAGAATGGGGCTCTCGCTTTGGCTCAAAAACCGAAGCAAGTTTATTCTTTGGATCAAAATCTATAACCACTCTTATGTGTGAAGCAGCCTATTATAGGTTTGTTTTTTGGATGGGTATGAGCACCCCACCTAGTTCCAAACTAAGAACGCAGCATACGGTTTTATTAATTGACTATAAATCAAAATATGGCGCCCAACTTCAATTAGATCCGTTTGTACAATATAAGAGTGTGCTGATAGATCCTAATAATTATAAGGCTACTCAGAAACTCGGCAATGCGATGAGAGTTTTTGGAATTAAAGCCTTTGAATATATCTCAGCAAGAGACCCTGAAGAGAGGGTTAATGTAGCATTATTTGATATTGAAGCCTTGGCCAGTAAAAAGCCAGTAGATACGACGCAGTGGTTTTGTGAAACGGATGGTGATCAAGTATTATTTCGATGTGATCATCACAATAAAGTATATCGCTACCCATATTCGTTTTTCCAAATTGATGGAAAAATCCCTCAGCCAGCAAATTAATTCTTAATAAAAAAATAGCAATACTTAGAGTTAAAAAGAACTAGTGAAATGGATGTGGTTTTTTTGTATGTAGTGAAAATGTAGTTAAACTTTTGATACTTCTTCTAAGAAACGTTGCTACATAAGGGGTAATTTGGTGGAGGGACAGGGATTTGAACCCTGGAAGGGTATTAACCCTTGCTGGTTTTCAAGACCAGTGCATTCAGCCGCTCTGCCATCCCTCCAATGGGTGGTTATAATACCGTTTGTTGGCCCAATAGTAAATAGGATATTTATATAATTTAGCTTTGAAAACTTGTATTTTTTAAGTATAATTCCTTTCTTTTAGATTTTTGGTAAGTTAGTTATGGCAAAGATATGTCAAGTCACCGGTAAGCGCCCGATTAGTGGTAATAATGTATCACACGCGAACAACAGAACGCGTCGTCGTTTTTATCCAAATCTTCACACGCACCGTTTTTGGGTGGAGAGTGAAAATCGTTTTGTAAAATTAAAGTTAACTGCAAAGGGTTTGCGTATTGTCGATAAGAAAGGCATTGATACCGTATTAGCAGAAATCCGTGCACGTGGCGAAAAGGTTTAGGAGTAAAGTATGAGAGAAAAGATTAAATTAGTATCATCAGCCAAAACGGGTCATTTTTATACAACAACTAAAAACAAACGCCTTCACCCAGAAAAGGTGGAAGTTAAAAAGTTTGACCCTGTTGTTAGAAAACATGTGATGTACAAAGAAACAAAAATTAAATAAGTTTCTTTAAAAAATTCCAATAAAAAGCCGCTATCTGAAATAAGCGGCTTTTTATTGTCCGCTAGTAAATATTACTCTTCAAGAATAGTATCAAGCGCAATGTGTCCAATCGCTTCTCGGTATTCTGATATCCGATCAAAGTTAAGGTATTGGTAAATATCAGTCGATATTGGTTTGATTGCTCGCATCGCATTTAAGTATTCATCAACGGTAGGAATGTGGCCTAATTTTGCTGAAATGGCTGCCACTTCGGCAGAAGATAAGTAAACGTTCGCACCATCGCCTAGGCGATTTGGAAAATTGCGCGTTGAGGTTGAGACTACGGTGGCATTATTATTAACACGAGCCTGATTGCCCATACAAAGCGAGCAACCTGGTATCTCAGTATGCTTAGTAATTGCATCAAAAACCTTGTAGATGCCTTCTTTCCTAAGTTGCGCCTCATCCATACGAGTAGGTGGCGCAATCCAAAGCTCAGTCGGTAGCTTTGATTGGTCTTTTAATAACTGGGCAGTTGCTCTAAAGTGGCCGATATTAGTCATGCATGAGCCAATAAATACTTCATCAATAGCAGTATTGGCAACATCTGAAAGTAGTTTAACATCATCTGGATCATTAGGACAAGCTAGAATAGGCTCCTTGATTTTATCAAGGTTTATCTCGATTACCGCAGCGTATTCACAATTATCATCCGCCTTTAAAAGTTCAGGCGCGTCTAACCATTTTTGCATGGCTTGAATACGACGAGCGATGGTCTTCTTATCTTCGTAGCCCATCTCTATCATCGATGATAGTAGGGCAATGTTAGATTGTAAGTATTCCGACACTGGCTCTTTGTTGAGCTTGATTGTGCAGCCGTTAGCTGAGCGTTCAGCAGAGGCATCAGTAAGCTCAAAGGCTTGTTCTATCTTAAGATCTCCCAAGCCTTCGATTTCTAAGATACGACCCGAAAAGATATTTTTCTTGTTGGATTTTTCAACGGTCAATAACCCTTGCTGAATGGCGACGTATGGAATAGCATTCACCAGGTCGCGTAGTGTTATGCCCTCTTGCATGGCGCCACTAAATTTGACCAATACTGATTCTGGCATGTCAAGTGGTAAAACACCGATTGAAGCGCCAAAAGCTACCAAACCAGATCCAGCAGGAAAGCTAATACCAATTGGGAATCGTGTGTGTGAGTCACCACCTGTGCCTACTGTATCGGGTAGCAACATGCGATTAAGCCACGAGTGAATAATACCATCGCCCGGTTTAAGCGCCACACCGCCACGGGATTGCATAAAATCAGGCAATGAATGCTGGAGCTCTAAATCAACTGGTTTTGGATAAGCCGCCGTATGACAAAAACTTTGCATGACTAAGTCTGCTGAGAAGCCCAAACAAGCTAGCTCTTTTAATTCATCACGAGTCATTGCACCAGTGGTGTCTTGTGAACCGACGGTGGTCATGCGCGGTTCGCAATACGTACCTGGACGAATGCCTTTAACACCGCAAGCTTTACCTACAATTTTTTGTGCTAAAGTATAGCCTACGCTACTATTGCTGGCATCTTGTGGGCGTAAGAAAACCTTACTCACTGGCAGCCCTAAATCTTGACGGGTTTTGTCTGTAAGGCCTCTGCCAATAATCAGTGGAATACGGCCGCCTGCACGCACTTCATCTGGCATGGTGGTTGGCGATAATTCAAAAGTAGAAATAGTCTCGCCACTGGCGTTAGTAATTTTCCCCTCGTATGGGTAGATGGTAATTTCATCACCCATGTTCATCTTGGTTACGTCACACTCAATAGGCAGTGCCCCTGAGTCTTCCGCTGTGTTAAAGAAGATTGGCGCAATGTTGCCACCTAGTACCACGCCACCACCACGCTTATTTGGCACATAATTAATGTCATTACCCATGTGCCACAGTACAGAGTTAATGGCTGATTTACGTGAAGACCCAGTACCCACAACATCACCAACAAAAGCAAGCGGCAAGCCTTTTTCTTTAAGTTGTGCAATGATTTCTAGCGGATCGTCCATTTTTTTAACCAACATTGATTGAGCATGCAGTGGAATATCGGGACGTGACCATGCCTCAGTTGCCGGCGATAAATCATCAGTATTAATCTCACCTTCTACGCGAAAGACGGTTAGTTTAATTTCTTTTGGTAATTCTTCTTTGGTTGTAAACCAATCGGCATCTACCCAGCTATCAACGACCTGCTTAGCAAAAGTATTGTCAATTGATTTCTCCACAATCGTTTGATAGGCTTCATAAATTAATAATGTTTTTGATAGAGCATCACAAGCTACTTGTGCTGTCGTGCCAATTTCTAATAGCTCGATCAATGGTGATATGTTATAACCGCCCAACATGGTGCCTAATAAAAACGTTGCCTGTGCTTGGTCAATTGCATTGCAAGTCTGTTCACCTTTGGCAACACTAGCCAAAAAGCTGGCTTTGACATAGGCAGCCTCATCTACACCTGGAGGCACTCGATGAGTCAATAAATCCAGGTAAAATTTTTCATCATCGCCATTAATTAATTTTTCAACCACGGATTGAGTTTGTTCTGCATTTAATACCAGTGGTGGTAAATTATCTTTAGCGCGCTCTTCAATGTGAGCTAAATAGGCTGTTTTCATCTGCGTAAAAAGTGAATCATATAAAGCGTATAATTTTATCATTTATTTGATTTAACTTAACGCATTATGGAACTCAGTGCTTTAACCGCTATTTCCCCTGTCGATGGACGCTATTTTGATAAAACCAAGGTTTTAGGCTCAATTTTCAGTGAATTTGGCCTGATTAAATACCGTGTATTGATTGAGGTTAAGTGGCTACAAGCCATGGCGGATAATGATAGTATTGCTGAGGTGACAGCATTTAGCACAGAAGCCTCTGAATTTTTAGCCAATATTGCCACTAATTTTTCTCTTGAAGATGCGCAAGCGGTTAAGGATATTGAGCGTACAACTAATCATGACGTTAAAGCAGTTGAATACTTTTTAAAAGACAAGATTAAGGACAATACTGAACTCAATGCCGTGAGTGAGTTTTTCCATTTTGCTTGTACCTCAGAAGACATTAACAACTTATCTCACGCACTCATGTTAATTGATGGTCGTGATGCGATACTTGCCGAGATGCAAAACGTATTGGCATTAATTGGTGCGCTTGCAAAAGACAACGCAAGCATTCCAATGTTGTCTCGTACTCATGGACAGACCGCTTCACCAACTACGGTAGGCAAGGAAATGGCCAATTTTGCGTATCGTTTAAAAAGGCAAATTGAGCACCTCAAAACCGTTAAGATTATGGGCAAGTTTAACGGCGCTGTGGGTAATTTTAATGCACACATTAGTGCTTATCCAGATCTCGACTGGCAAAGTATTTCGCAAGCATTCATTGAAGATTTAGGTGTGAATTACGCCATGTATACTGCGCAGATTGAAACTCATGACTACATGGCTGAGTATTTCCATTCAATCAATCGCTTTAATACCATTTTGATTGATTTTTGTCGTGATATTTGGGGCTATGTTTCGCTTGGCTACTTCAAACAAAAGACCATTGCTGGAGAAGTAGGCTCATCAACCATGCCACACAAAGTAAATCCAATTGATTTTGAAAATGGCGAAGGAAACTTAGGCATTGCTAACGCTTTGAACACACATTTAGCCGATAAATTAGCTATTTCTCGCTGGCAAAGAGACCTATCGGATTCGACTGTATTAAGAAATCTTGGCGTGAGTTGCGCGCATTGTTTGGTAGCCTATGCGTCTATTGCCAAAGGCATTAGTAAACTAGAGACTAATGAAGCAAAGTTGTTAGAAGACCTAGACAGCTCGTGGGAAGTATTAGCCGAACCAATTCAAACGGTGATGCGTCGTTATGGTATTGAAAATCCATATGAAAAACTCAAAGCACTCACACGAGGTAATACCATTGATGCCCAAATGCTAGCTGAGTTTGTAAAAGATCTTGATATGCCAAAAGAAGCAAAACAAGCCTTAGCTGAGCTAACTCCAATGACTTACACCGGCGATGCTGAGAAATTAGCACGCGATATTGAAAAACTGATATAATTTCGCGTCTTATACTTTTCGGTATGAGTGTTATTAATATAAAAGGAGCAAAAAACCCATGGTTAAAATTAGACTAGCCCGAGGTGGAGCCAAGAAAAAACCTTTTTATTCAATTGTAGCAACAGACTCTAGAAAACGTAGAGACAGTGGTTACATTGAGCGTATTGGATATTTTAATCCAGTGGCTCGCGGACAAGAAGTTAGGCTTACCATCGAAGAAGACAGATTAGATTACTGGACATCGAAAGGTGCACAAATCTCTGATCGTGTTAAGCAACTTGTTAAAGAGTTTAAAGACCCTTCAATTCGTGAAAAACGTGTTGCAGCACAAGGTGTTAGAGCAGCAGCAGTAGCAGCTAAATTAGCAGCACAAGTAAAAGCAAAAGCGGACGAAGAGGCCAAAGCAGCAGCTGAGGCGAAAGCAGCAGAAGAAGCTGAAGCTAAGGCAGCCGCCGAAGCGGAGGCCGCAAGTGCTGAAGAAGTTTCAGAAGAAGCACCGGTAGAAGATGCAAAGCCTGAAGTCGCAGAGGAGTCAACAGAAGAGGAAAAGGCTGCTGAGTAATTCAGCATCTTCCATTTCTAACAACAAAAGGCTGTTGGTCGGTAAGATCAATGGCCTTTTTGGCATTCAGGGCTGGGTAAAAGTATTCTCACACACAAATCCTCGAAAAAACATCCTGTCTTATCAGCCGTGGCACATTGAGGTAAATGGTCAGTGGCAAACGCTTGATATTATTAAAGGTCGAGAACAGGGAAAAACTCTTGTTGCACAGATTAAAGATGTTCATGATATGGATCAGGCAAGAACTTTTATTGGCATTGACATCTATATTAATAAGTCACAATTGCCAAAACTCAATAAAGGTGAATATTATTGGGAAGACCTTATTGGTTTAAATGTTATTAACCAAGAAAAAATTGTACTGGGTAAAGTATCCGGTTTGGTTGATACCGGGTCAAACAGTGTGCTTGTGGTTAATGGTAGAAAAGAGCATTGGGTGCCATATATTGAACCATTTCTGATTTCAGTTGATATCGATAAACAGCAAATTGTGGTTGATTGGGACGATAATTTTTAATTAAATAAACACACTCATCATCAAGCTTGCTAGGTTAAGAACGCCTTGTCAATACCAATGTTTTCAAGAAAGTGTCTGACTTTAGTATTAGCACCAACAATGGTAATTTCTGCTGATTTTTCTGTGCAGATATTACACACTTCAGAAATTCCACGTGAAGTGGTATAGTCAATAATAGGGACGTTGGACAAGTCTAGGATTACTCTGTTGTAGTTGGTTTTTGTGGAAAAATCTCTGACAATTCCTTTTGCTGAACCAAAGCTCATTGGTCCGTTAAGTTGGTAAAACAGAGTATTTCCGGCACGAATTAATTCCTGATGGGCCTCATCAAGATGAGATGCCTCCTCAATGGTTTGAACGGATACGATGCTGGCCAATTGTACATCGGTCATTCTTTGTAAGAAAATTAAGCTGGCCATAACCAAGCCAACGCCAACTGCTGCCATTAGATTATAAAGAACAGTAATTCCCAGAACCACAACCATAATCAGAGCGCCTGATTTTGGTGCAGAAACCAGACTTTTTAAATAGTCCCAGTCAATGATATCGGTGCCAACTTTAACCAGGATAGCGCCCAACACGGCTAGCGGAATTTCTTTGGCATATTGCGCACCACCTAAAACAATTGCTAGCAATAATACGGCATGTAGAGCACCAGAGATCGGCGTTAGACCGCCAGCCTTAACGTTAGTCATGGTACGCATTGTGGCGCCCGCACCAGGTAAACCGCCAAATAAACCAGAAAAAGTATTACCAATGCCTTGACCGATCAGCTCACGGTCTGATTTGTGATGTGTACGAGTAATCTCATCAGAAACTAAAGAGGTTAAGAGTGAATCAATTGAGCCTAAAATTGCTAGCATCATGCCTGAGGCGATCATATCGACCACAATACTGGCTTCCCAAGAAGGCATTTGGAATGTTGGTAAACCTGTTGGAATGTCTCCTAGTATCATGTTGTTGAGTGGTTCTACATTGGACGAGAAGAATTCTGGAAAAAATAACAGGACTAACGTGCCAGTAATTAATGCAAACAGTGGAGACGGGATAAATTTCCCAATTTTTTTAGGTAATAGATAAACCACAACAATGGTAACGATGGCAATTGAGATAGCGCCTGTATTAATAAAATAATTTGGAACATCGCCAAGTTGAGAAAAAATCCCCAGTGTTGATCCCTTAATGTCGTAAAAACCCAATACTTGAGGGATTTGTAAAATAATAATAATCACGCCGATACCAGTCATGAAGCCAGAGGTAACAGGGTGAGGCATTAGGTTGATAAAGCGCCCTAGTTTTAACAAGCCAAAAGTAATTTGAAATAACCCACCCAAAACTACCGTGGTAAATGCAATGGTAAGACCAGCGCCAAGGGCTGCATCGTGAGTATAGACCAAGCCGGTTAACGGATCAATCTTGCCTTCAAAGAAAGTCACAAATTGAGTAACCACCAAAGCCATGACCACGGTCATAGGGCCAGTTGGGCCTGATACTTGTGCACCAGTACCACCAAACAATGCAGCAAAAAAACCAGTAATGATTGCGCCATAAAGGCCGGCAATTGCACCAGCACCAGAGGCAAGTCCCATGGCAATAGCAAAAGGCAGAGCAACGACGCCTGCCGTAATGCCACCCGTAATGTCGCCACGAATGTTGTTAAAGTGTAGGTTTTCAATGAGTTTCATGGATCTAATTCCTTGTGCTTGTATAAATTTATTAAAACGGATGTGTCTGAAAAGACAAGATCAGTATTATACAAAATGACACACATTAAATGTAGGAATTATTATATAATGCATCACTAATATATTTACTCAGTCTTCTCTGAGTGGAGCCTTGATAGCATTTGGCTATTTTTTTATACATAATTGGAAATACAAATGGATAAGATTGCAAAATTCTTGCCTTTTTTAGCCTGGATTCATGAGATAAAAGATAAAAACGTATTAAAAGCGGATTTAGTCGCAGGCTTAACCGTTGCATTGGTATTAGTGCCACAATCAATGGCTTACGCACAATTAGCAGGTCTTGCACCACAATACGGTTTGTACGCTTCATTTTTACCAGTGATGATTGCCGCCCTTATGGGCTCTTCAAGGCAGTTAGGTACGGGGCCAGTTGCTGTTGTATCTTTATTAACCGCAGCAGCAATTCCAACAATCATTCCAGATGGTGCAGATATGGTGACATATGCTGCTTACGCTTCATTATTAGCATTTTTGGTGGGTATATTCCAATTTGCATTAGGCGCACTAAAACTTGGTTTTGTTATTAATTTCTTGTCCCATCCTGTGGTAGTTGGTTTTACCAATGCAGCTGCAATTATTATTGGCACCTCGCAGTTGTCCAAGGTATTTGGCGTTGATAAAGGCGTAGGCGAGCATACTTATGAACAAGTTTGGGGCGTTTTAGCTAATGCTTCACAACATACACATGCATGGACCCTGTTTGCCGCAGTTGTTGCTTTTGCTATTATGATTGGTGTTAAGAAGTACGCACCAAAATTACCCGGTGTTTTATTGGCAGTAGTAGTGACCACTGTTATTTCTTGGGCAATGAGTTTTGGCATGCCAGTAGCAGATGGCGGTCTTGGTGGTGCAATTGTTGGTTCCATTCCTGAGGGGTTGCCTGCTTTAACCGTTCCAAATTTTGATTTTTCTATAATAAACCAAATGATTGTGACAGCAATTACGATTGGTTTGATTGGTTTTATGGAGGCTATTTCGATTGCGAAAGCCATGGCTGCACAAACCAAACAACGCCTTAATGCTGATCAAGAGCTAATGGGTCAAGGTTTGTCGAATGTTGTTTCAAGCTTTTTTCAAGGTTATGCAGTTTCAGGCTCATTTTCACGTTCGGCAGTGAATATCTCAGCAGGCGCAGTTACAGGTTTTTCGTCGGTAGTAACGGCGGTAATTGTCGGTATTACATTATTGTGGCTAACACCTTTGTTGTATCATTTGCCTCAAGCAACGTTAGCAGCCGTAATCATTATGGCAGTCATCAACCTTATTAAATTTAAGCCGATTTTACATGCATGGAAAGTGGAGAAACACGACGCTATTGTTGCTGTTACTGCATTTGTATTAACAATATTATTCGCACCACACTTGGAAAACGGCATTGTAATTGGTGTTATTCTATCCTTAGGTTTGTTCTTGTTCCGCACCATGGAGCCAAGATTTACTGAGCTTTCAACCCATGACGGATCAACCATGTTTATGAATGCACTTGATAATGATTTGAATCGTTGTGAAGTAGTTGCCATTGTTAAGTACTCTGGTTCTCTCTATTTTGCGAATGCCGGTTATTTTGAAGATAGAATGCTAAAGTTAATTGCTGACAAACACCATTGTTTAAAGTACATTATTGTTGATATGGCTGGCATTAATCAAATTGATGCTAGTGGTGAAGAAATGCTCTCGGGTTTGCTGGACAGGTGTTCTGCTGCAGGTGTTGAAATTTTGTTTGCACGCATGGAAGGCATTGAAAAAGTTTTAATTCGCTCTGGATTTGTTGATAAGCACGGTAAAGATCGTTTCTATGAGCGTCGTACTGATGCATTACGTTATGCTTGGAAAGAATTAGGCGATGAAGAAGCGGCTTCTAAGAGCCCGTTAAAGCATTTAATTTCCTAAACTTAATTCGTCTTTTCTATTTTTAATTTATCGAATTCTGCGAATATTTCGGTCATATGGTTTATCTATATTCCCTTAATATTTGCAAAACCCTCCGCATAAAAAATAAAAATACTTGTAAATTAATTCTACATTAGAAGTTGTCGTAAAAAGCTTTTACAAAGTATAAGCCTTGTGGTTCAGCAGTAACCCCAGCTTGTTTTCTGTCTTTAGCATCCAAAACGGTTTTAACCCAAGCAGAGTCTTGCTCGCCTTTGCCAACCTTTATTAGTGTTCCTACGATGTTTCGTACCATGTGGTGCAAAAAAGCATTGGCTTTAATGTCCAGTAATATTCCATTGCCAGATTGGGTTAATCGAATAAACTCGACGGTTTTAATGGGTGATTTAGCCTGGCACAAGCTACCACGAAAACTCGAGAAATCATGTTCACCGATTAAGCATTCTGCTGCTTGATTCATCAACTTGATGTCCAATGTTCTTGACTCCCATAAGGTATAAGCATGTTTAACGGCGGAGCGCACCGGTGTGTTGTGAATCTTATAATGGTATTGACGAGCATGGGCATCAAAGCGAGCATGAAAATCATCATTGACTTGCTTAGCCCACTTAAAATTAACATCAAAAGGCAAGTTGACGTTACCACCCAAAACCCAAGCCTTATCTTCACGCTTGGCCGTGGTTTCAAAATGAATAACTTGTTCCAGTGCATGCACACCGGCATCAGTTCTACCCGAGCAAAAAACCCGAACAGGATGATCTGCCACACTTGATAACGCTTGTTCAACCACCTGTTGAACCGTTCGAATGCCCGATTTCTGCAATTGCCAACCGTGGAAATTTGTGCCTAAGTACTCAACACCGAGTGCTAATTTCATAAATCATTTAAGTGTAAAATTAATTCAGTTATTTTATCAAAAATTATCACATGGCTGGTTATTCCACTTTAGCTAAATTATTACCCGACAACGTTGAATGTTTTGTACTGGATTCAACGCCAAGTACGAATGATTATTTAGCGGATCAGCCCTTTTCTAATAACACTAAAGTCTGCATTGCACGAGAGCAGACTTGTGGGAAAGGACAGTACAATCGTCAATGGTTGAGCAAAAAGAACAGCAGTATACTTTTGTCAATTCGTCGTAATTTTTCTGTCAATACGTTGTTAAACGGTCTAAGCTTAGTGGTTGGTTTAGCGGTGATTGAAGTGCTAACAAAAAAATATGGGATTAATCAATTAAAATTAAAATGGCCAAACGACGTGTATTTTCAAACACAAAAACTTGCAGGGATATTGCTTGAGAGCAGTGTGCAAAATAACACCCAATCGGTTGTTATTGGTCTTGGCCTTAATAACGATTTAGGTGAAAATTTTGTTTGTGAAACGCCATGGATTGACTTAAATCAGATTTTGAAAAGTACGCCAAATCTTGAACAACTTAGTGCCAAACTGATTAATAAAATTATTGATTATTGCGGTGTGTTTGAATTACAAGGGCTTGATGCTTTTCAATCCAAGTGGCGTGAATACGATTACCTATCGGGAAAACCACTTGAACTTAATTATCAAGATGAAAAAATAACAGGAGTTGCTAACGGAATTAATGATGAAGGCGCATTGTTAATCGAATCGGATAAGGGTGTGATTGAGGCGTACAGCTCTGAACAAATTCACCTAATTTAGGGTAAGATTAAAACACTCAAATTAATGCTCAATCTATTAAAATCCTACTCATGAAAGTCTTGTACTCCTTGGAAGTTAAAAACATTCGAAAGAAATACGCTCAACGTGAGGTAGTGAGCGATGTTTCTTTTGAGGTAAAAAGTGGTGAAATTGTTGGTCTTTTAGGTCCCAATGGTGCAGGAAAAACCACCTGTTTTTACATCGCTTGTGGTCTGGTGAGTGCCGATAAAGGCGAAGTATTTATCGATCATCGTAAGGTGGGCAAATTGCCCATGCATAAGCGTGCTCATCTGGGTTTGGGTTATTTGCCACAAGAGCCTTCGATTTTTCGTAAGCTTTCGGTTGAAGATAATATTATGGCGGTTTTGCAAGTTAATAAAGATCTTGAAAAAAAACAAAGAAAACACCGGTTAGAAGAATTGCTTGCAGAATTTCACATTGAGCACATTCGCCATATTGATGGTTTAAGTCTTTCGGGTGGAGAGAGAAGGCGAGTAGAGATTGCCAGAGCGTTGGCTATGGATCCAAAGTTTGTACTATTGGATGAGCCTTTTGCGGGTGTAGACCCAATTTCAGTGGGCGACATCCAACAAATTATTTATCATTTAAAAGACAGGGGAATCGGCGTCTTGATTACTGACCACAATTATCGAGAAATGCTAGATACTTGCGATCATTCTTATGTATTACACGGCGGGAAGATTATTGCCCAAGGTAATAAGCAAGAAATCTTATCAAACGAGGAAGTCAAGAAGGTCTATTTAGGCGAATCAAAAAGTGAGGATTAGGCCGTTTATTACGCTGGGCATTGAAAGCTCTTGTGATGAAACCGGCATTGGTCTTTATTCATCTGAGCAAGGCTTAATTGCCCATCAATTATTTTCTCAGGTCGAGATGCACGCACAATATGGTGGTGTGGTGCCAGAGCTTGCTTCAAGGGATCATATTCAAAGAGCCATTCCTTTGATTAAAGCGGTATTGTCTGATGCTAATCTTAAACTTAGTAACATTAGTGGTGTTGCTTATACAGCTGGACCAGGGCTGGCAGGCGCATTATTGGTGGGCTCATCCATTGCTAAAAGCCTAGCTTGGAGTTTAAGAATTCCTGCCATAGCAGTGCATCATATGGAGGGGCATTTATTGGCACCTCTGCTGAAAGAATTCCGTCCTAAATTTCCTTTTGTGGCACTTTTAGTTTCTGGAGGGCACACAATGTTAGTTGATGTTAAGAGTATTGGCGAATATAAAATTTTAGGCGAGTCATTGGATGATGCAGTGGGTGAAGCTTTTGATAAGACGGCTAAAATCTTAGGTTTGGGTTATCCAGGTGGCCCCGCTTTAGCTGCTTTAGCTGAGCAAGGTGATGAAACAAGGTTTAAATTCCCAAGGCCAATGACCGACCGACCAGGGTTAGATTTTAGTTTTAGCGGATTAAAAACATTTGCTCGTAATACTTTCGCTAAATACCCCAATGAAAAAGCTGATATTGCTAAAGCCTTTGAAGTGGCTAGCACACAAACACTGATGATTAAATGTCGAA
>Ga0209263_1001146_pt1 | contig 15294 bp, 18 predicted proteins | sample SaaInlV_DNA_100m_FD_184684 | JGI IMG/M metagenome (GOLD analysis project Ga0209263, IMG submission 184684) | Marine microbial communities from expanding oxygen minimum zones in the Saanich Inlet - SI075_LV_DNA_100m (SPAdes) (version 2) | ecosystem: Environmental > Aquatic > Marine > Unclassified... | reverse complement strand
AATCGCTCATCACCAGGTCAGCCAATCACCACAAGCAACAAAAAACTTGGTAGCGTTTAACCACTACTCGTCATACCGCTACACGCTTTCATCAAACAAGCAGGCAACCGATCTAATTCGATACTCAAACTTTCGATCAAAAAGCCCTGTTATAATTCCTATCCTCTTTACTGCGTGTGTTGCGTTGACCGGTTGAGATCGCACCTAGTAGCAGACGTTAGCTAGTATTCGACAATTCAGCGCTCTGGAACCTGACCAGTGCGCATGAAGCTACCATAATTTTCAACATTGAAAGAATAGTCGTTGATCAAGAGTCTTTGCTCTATGTAGGTCGTAAAGCCGTCAGTATAGGGCGTAGCTCTGCCTCTCCAGTATGCTTTTACCCCTGGAAAACTAAGCCAAAAATCCAATGTTTGTGCCCAGCGAGTCCATACTTGTTCCTCGACATTTCCCACTTCATATTGCTGCATTAAAAATTCCATTGAACTCAAAAACTCGGTCATCACCCATTGAAACCGGCTCCTGTCCTCGATGGAAAGATTCGTTGGGTCACTAGCGCACTGCATAAAGAATTTGTTGGCTTCAACGTCGAAGCCGAAGGTATGTTGTTGCGCAGACAAACGCTCCAAAATTCGAGCAGTCATATCGGCTCGTTGAGAGTTTGTATTGTTGCGCACCTGCATGGCGAGGTAGACCAACGTGAAAATAACACCAAAACCGCCGACAAACTCACCTAGTTGGGACATAGTTTGGAGAGTCATGATTATTTCCTCTAAATTAACGACACTCTCAGGATCTTAGCAAAGTTTTCCGGTGCTGGTAAAAAATTCATGGCATGTAGCGCCTATCCCAAGTGTCGGTTTGTACTCAGTGCCTGATACGGTTTGGCAGTTGATCAACTCCGATCAATCATTATCTGCCAGTCTCTCCTGGCAGTCACACCACTTAAATAAGCGCAATAGCGATATTCCACCCCTGATTGTTTAACTCATGTTGGACGAGGCTAACTGCTAATAGATCATCAGCCTGTGCGCCAAGGTAGTCGTTACCAGGGCAAGGTCCGTCATAGAACGTGATGCCCGACAACTGCTCCGATTCTGTTGGACTGGAGCAAAAGCGAAGTTCTTCCAGCAGACGATAGGCAGTCGCATTGGGTGATTCAGTTCGGGCAAGCAACTCAATAACCAAATAGGGGTCTACTTCACTCTGAAGGTCTGGTAGTTCATCTTCTTCTATGCAGTGATCTTCCATATAAACCTCGATCCCGCCCGAGACTAGATCGATGTATTCGTCATAGGTCATAACCGGGACGTCCCAGAATTTCTGATCCAAGAGGAACTCATAGCTACTATCTGTATCAACATAAAGTGTGCTTACTGGGTTTCTAGGCAGAACCAGAAGTGGCTCATTGTGATTTTCAAGAAAGCACAGACCTCCACTGAAACCGCTGTCGATCAAGCACCGCATTGCTCGCCATTGAGTTGGGCAGAGCGGCTCAAGCGTGTATTTGATATCGATATTTCTGTCTGCCCGCTGTGCGGCGGCACCCTGAGGGTGATCGCAGATGTCACCGACCCGGAAGCGATCCAAACCATTCTGGCGCATCTGAGGCAACGCGCGCCCCCTGATGCAACAATCTCTTTACCGCTAGCTGATGGTTGAAACCACGGCAGCGCATTTCTCCCTACGCCAACAGAAAAGCACATTGGCTAATCGCTCATCACCAGGTCTGCCAATCACCACAAGCAACAAAAAACTTGGTAGCGTTTAACCACTACTCGTCATACCGCTACACGCTTTCATCAAACAAGCAGGCAACCGATCTAATTCGATACTCAAACTTTCGATCAAAAAGCCCTGTTATAATTCCTATCCTCACCGTAGATCAGCAAGCTTAGTAGCACGGCGGGGTGGTGGGCCTGCGAGCCACGTCCTGCATACTGCCGAGTCAGTTCAGACAAATCGAGTTGGTCAACCACTTCCACGACGAAGCGCGCCAGGTGGTCCTCGGGAAGCCAGTCCTGCATAGAGGGCGGAAACAAATAGTCTGTTTCTCGATCTGCGTTTATGAAATTCCCCATCACCTCATCCCGATCACTGCCAGCGTGGCTATGATTATCCCACTTCTATACTATTTGGTTAAGTCCGACAGACTGCTAGGCGACCGCACTTCAGGTAATCCTCAAAATCCCTGACGACATACCGGGCAAGGACCTGCCCTGCCCCGCCAGCATGTTCTGAAACTGAGGCCAGTGTTCCTTGATCAGTTGATAAAGCAGCGTGTTCTCTGGCTGATATCGCTGGTACTGAAATGGGCCAACGGGCCAAAAGTCGTCCTGGAATACATCGGATGGCAAGATCGAGTGTCACAATGGAGTGGTGACAAACAGCCTTACCCCTCCGAGTAGATCGCAGTATCGGCATTCACGATGCAAGTGAGAGAGGCGCTACCCCGAAACCTTGTGCGAAGGTGGCCGAAGCCCATGCGGGAGATTTACTTAAACCCCTATGAGGAGATGTTTGAGTTTCCGGATAATCCGCAATGGTTTGAAAACCACCTGCTGCTAATTGCAACCGACGAAGCAGTGTTTCCCAATGTCATGGGGTGGGAACTGTATGTGAGCAACAGCCTAAGGTCTGATATGTCCAGGTTGGAGGCGGTGATCAAGAAAGATACAGCTTACATTGCGCCGGTGTTTGACCCTGGATATCATTTCGATGAAACACATATGACCACCAATACCCTCGCCGCAGTCGATGAACTCAGTCCTGCCCTTAATCAGCAGTGCGAACCGGGATGAGCGAGTCTTTGATCGACCGGCACCCGAACCCTCACCTGGCATTTGGCTTTGGTATTCACTTTTGCCTGGGCGCACACCTGGCGCGTATGGAAGGACAGATTGCAGTGGAGCAACTGGTACGAAACTTCTCTCACATCTCCCTCGCAGCGTCGGTCGGCGCAGAAGAAGGCAGCGGCCTGGGTGGACCGAAGAACTTGATGGTTGAGTTGCAGGTTTGAATGCAATTCTGTGCCTGGCGTACAAAACTCCCGGAATGAAAATACCCACCCTCATCCAGGGCTAAATCAGAACTTCGGTTCACCTCTATTCATTTGATCTGGATCATTTATCTCAGCCCAAAATACCATCACCCTACAGGTCTTTTATCAGGACTAATTGTGATGAGTGGTGAAAATGGTTGTGCAAAAGCACTGGTGAGTGAATCAATTAACCAAGCTGATTTGAGCAGCTCAATGAATGCAGATTCGATGGCCCTCGCCATATTAAGCCAAACCCTTCGGGTGCTGAGCGAAACGCGTTCACGAAAGGACATTGAGAACTACATCGAATATGACCTTGATAACATGGTCGAGTCAGATATGGTCATTACACGCGGTTGCTGAGTGAACACTCGTCAGTGTTAACCACCGAGCCCTCCTCACCGCGCACGACCCGCCAGTGACGATTAGCCACTTTATCAAGGAAGGCTTGATCATGACTGACCAACAGCAATCCGCAGGGACAACCCTGAAGCGCACGTTCCAGCGCCTCAATGGAAGGCAGATCCAAATGATTGGTTGGCTCGTCCATTACAATTAGGTAGGGCGATCTGGCAACGCCTAACGCCAGCATCAACTTACGCAGTTCTCCAGGACTTAACCGCTCACTTTCCAACAGGCGATTGGGTCGGGATCCCAAACGACTGACAACCGTCATCACATGGCCCAGTTTTTCAGCAGGCAGTCGTTTCACCTGTTTAATCAACTGCCGACTCGCCGCATCCCCTAATTCCTGAGGGATCACAATCAATCTTTCCCTGGGTATCGCCAACCTGCTGAGCAGATAATCAACCAGCGTCGACTTACCCGCACCGTTGTTACCGGTTATCGCAACCCGGTCCTCACGCTGAAGATGTAACGCTGGAAAATTCAGTTCGGCATCATCATGTCCAAGCGGTATCGCCCCCGCTTCGACAAAGAGCAGGGTTGAAGTTGGCGCCCGGGATCCTGGGAGCCAGAGGTCTGCAGCATACTCTTTGCCAACCCGCTGGGCCTCAAGTTCTACATCGGCAATGGCAAGCCTGCCTGCGATCTGACGCCTCAGCCGTCCCGCCTGACCATCTTTACCTGAATAGATCGCCAGATCGATTTTTCCTTTAGCGGCATGATCCTTGGGTGCGATGTGACGCTTGGATTTTCTACTGTCGGCGCGGTCAGCTTTGTCACGACGCCGTATCATTTCCTTATTCAGGCGGTTACGTTCACGTTTTGCCTGGTCACGAGCATTGATAGCTGTCTCACGGTCAAGCTGTCGCTGTTCCCGCGCCTGCGAGTATCCTCCTTTATAAAGAGTCGAATCAGGAGGCTCAAGCCAAAGACAGTGCTGGCACAGCCGGTCAAGCAAATCACGATCATGACTCACGATCAAACCAACACCTTGGTAACGTTGCAGATTGTCCATCAACAACTGCCTTGCTGCGCCATCTATATGATTGGTCGGCTCATCGATCGCCAGCACGTCGGGACGCTGCCAGAGCGCCACTGCAATCTGGGTACGCTTCCGTTCACCATGACTAAGGCTGGGCCATCGCTCAAGAAAGTCATCGTCAATTAAAAGACGACCTCTCAACGCATAGGCCTCACCATCCGTATCCTGAAGAAAAGATGAGAGTTCATCCGGTGGATCATCAGTACGCTGATCGCAGTAGATGACCTTGCCCTCAGCCTGAACCACACCGTCCTCAGGTTGAACGATGCCGGCGATGAGCTGCAACAAGGTCGACTTTCCAACCCCATTGGCGCCAACGATGCCGCTGAAACCACCAGGAAAACTCACAGACAAGCCGCTGAACAGAGGGTCAGCTGAAATATCAAATTTAAACGAAACGTCACGAAGCGCGACAATAGATTGAACGGGCATAACACAACTCCACACTAACGAATGAGCATCAACAGATGCGCGTCACCAAGGATCTATGTGTTATGAATCATCTCTTTTTCCAAGTTGGTCCGATGTGGACGGTTGCTATTATAAAACCGAATTGGCAGTACCTACAAGGGAACATCGCCGGGCCTGCGACGTTAACAAGCATCTAAACAATACCGAAGGCTTTATCATTTCACGCCGCGAGCTGAAAAAGCCTGTCTATCGCTCCAGCACCTGTTTGAATGTCTCCGGCCAATACAAACGGAGCGGTCGCGTAATAGGAACCCCAATTATCCGCTGGATCCTGAATCATTTTGACGTCTGCCACAGCGAGTTGTTCAAAGGGAACGTTGATTGAGGAAAGACATCGACGGATAGGCTTGTTCGCCGTACAAACAGCCTGAGCAAAACCCATCTCAAGCAAGACATTGGCTGTCTTCTCCATTAGAGGGATCGCCGCCATTTTATCTATCGCTGCAAAACCGCCAATTTCAACAATCTGTGATCGCTCCAGGGATGAATCCCCAAGCAGCATCTCAACGGGGGAATTGAGATACTGCTCGAGGAAGAGGGGACCATCTACTGCACTTCTGACTCCAACAACCGCCTGAAGTTCACCTTTCAACCATGAAGTTATGATAATTGGATAGAATTGGGTTAATTCACAGCCAAAACATTGCTGGAATCGGTCTTTCGTAAATTGACAGGCCGTTTCGTACCAGGCGTCACCCTCTCGCAAAACATAAAGACCTTCTCTGGCCCCTGCAAAAGCTGCATTTGTCACAACATACTTCCTATTCTTTAAACAGATAACGTCAGATGCACTTATAGGGAAAATCATTCGCTACCCAGGCAGCATTACCCAGGCAGCATTTTTTGAATATCTCTGCTCCCGTGAAAAAAACTTAAGCCAGGCACCATCTGTTTATTCTGCCCCCACTACTCTCCTCCCGCTACTTCACGTCGTTAAATAAGTTTGTAAACAGCCGAATGATTTAGCCTCAAGGAGCATCCAACCAAGATATCAGAGAGTCAATAAGTCACCATGGAAGACGAAGCCCAATATTTCGAAACCGTAATCATCGGCACTGGATTTTCAGGTCTACTAGCGGCAATACGGTTACAAAAACATAACAGTGAAGATTTCATCTTGTTGGAAAGAGAATCTGACATTGGTGGCACCTGGCAGAATAACTCGTACCCGGGCGCCGAAGTAGATATTCCAACAGGGTTGTATTCTTTTAGCTTCATCCCATACAAGTTCAAAAAAAGATATGCCCCTCAAAGTGAATTGCTCGAGTACACGAACTTCATTATCGACAAGTTCAATATTAGAAAATTTACAAGGGCAAATCAGTCGGTCACAAAAGTAACTTATGATGAGCGGCAATCCCTGTGGCATGTTGAAGCGGCAACAGGTGAACGATATATCGCTCGCTTCATAATCGATACCAGTGGCGTGCTGGCAAACCCGAATACTCCATACGTTAATGGAGCAGAATCCTTTGAGGGTAAACAGTTTCATACGGCCGAGTGGGATCACTCAGTTTCTTATGAAGGAAAGGATGTCGGTGTTATTGGCTCGGGGTGTTCAGCAACTCAAGTTGTTCCCGCGATTGCAGATAAGGTTAATAATCTGACCGTATTTATGGGAACACCGGAGTGGATACTTCCACGTTCAGATAGAACTTACAGTCCTCTCGAACAAACGATTATGAATTTTCCAGGGATACGCCAGCTTAACCGTTTCATCATATTTTCGATTCACGAGGTACGGTTTATTGGCTTTCGTCGCTATCCATTGACTATAAGGCTCAGCCGCTTCATCAAGTATTTCTACAAGCTAAGTCTAAAAAGGAATCTTGAAAAATATATCGACGATGACAACTTACGCCAGCATATGATGCCGGATTATGAACTGGGTTGCAGACGCGTCATACCCTCTAACGCTTATCTGCCAGCACTTTCCCGGGACAACGTGAAGGTCGACACAAACGGGATAGAAGCCATAACCCCGACAGGGATCCGCACAAAAGACGGTAAAGATATCCCTTTGGATATCATTGTTTATGCCACGGGATATTTTGCGTATACCGATGTTAAAAAAATGCTCTCGTTTCAGGTTTACGGAAGAGACGGTCGAAACCTGAACAGTGAATGGGAAGCAGAGACCGTTTCCTACAAAGGAATTGTCATTTCGGGCTACCCAAACTATTTCAAAATAAACGGTCCTAACACCGGCACCGGTCATAGTTCACAAATTAGCTATATGGAGACAATGGTCAACTATGCGGTTGACGCTATTGGTGCGGTAAAAAGGGATAAGAATATTAAGGCCATCGATGTTCAAAGCGATGTTCAAAGTGATTATGTGAAAAAAATGAGAAAGACAATGCAATCAACAGTCTGGCAAAACGGCAGTTGTAAATCTTTCTATCGAAAAGGTAAGACTGGCGAGGTCACCAGCCTATCACCGGAATCCGTGGTCAACTTTATCTTTTCTCGAAAGTGGTTTCACCTAAAAGACTATCAATTGCTTAAGTAAACCTTCAATAGTCCTTATTCACGCTGATCAGATTTTGCCATGCCCAACACTCTCACTCTCTCAAGACAGGGTTCGAGTGGGTAGGAACACGCTGTGGTCGATGAAAGAGTTAGCGCAGTGTGATCCAGTGATAGGATACGTGTATTCCCTGTTATATTTTTTGATATAGCGACTATGTAGCAATGAGCATTGTGCCGGAATCCCCACTACTACCACGGAAGTTAACAATTCGAGATCGACTCGCGTTGTTCAAGACTCGAAATTTCCAGTTACTTTGGACTGGCTCGATGATCTCAATGGTGGGCGACTCGTTTTCCATGATTGCACTACCATGGTTAGTGATTCAGCTAACCGATAATGCCTTTACACTCGGCACCGTGATGGCCACAGCGGCTATTCCACGTGCATTGTTTATCCTCGTTGGAGGAGCACTGGCAGACAGGCTGTCACCGAGAAGGGTAATTCTGGATACGAAAGTACTCTACCTGGTGCTTGTGTCTATGCTTGCGGCGCTTGTTATTACCGAAACCATAGCCATGTGGATGATCTATGTTTTTGCATTTCTCCTCGGTTCCATCGGCGCATTTGCCTTTCCCGCACAGTCCGCGATCCTGCCTCAATTAGTCGAACCAGAAGAGCTAAAGGTCGCTAACTCTTTGATGGGAGGCACTGCCCAAATCTGTTTCCTGGTTGGCCCGGCACTTGCCGGAGGTTTGATAGTATTTCTGAGTGGAGCAAGCTTGTCGGGTGCTGCGATTGGTACACCCACAGATGATCTGCAGGCTATAGGTACAGTGCTTGCAATAGACGCCGTAACTTTTATGGTTTCCTGGTTACTTATTCTGGGTGTTCGAATACCAAAAGCCAAAGATGTCAGATCCAGTACAGAGGAGTCAGTACTGACGTCAATTAAGGATGGGTTCAACTACCTGAAATCGGATCGATCTCTATTTACCCTGATGTTCTATATTGCCGCTGTTGGTTTTCTTGCTCAGGGACCCATTAGTATTGGTATCCCATTACTCGCTAGTGAACGTTTCGTTGAAGGGGCGGCGTCTTACGGTTTATTGATGTCGTCGCATAGTGGTGGTGCTCTTCTTGGGATCATTATCGCGGCCTGGCTACCGCTTCCCAAAGCAAAGAATCTTGGCTTAATGGTGTTAACGCTTGATGCGATTCAAGGGGCAATCATGTTGACCCTGGGGTTCGCGAGTGAAACCCTTTACGGTATGTTAATACTATTTAATATGGGTGTTCTCGGAGGTTTTCTACAGATATTTTTTATGACCTGGATTCAGCGAAGAATAGCGCAGGAAATGTTAGGTCGAATCATGAGTGTTATTATTTTTGCCAACCTGGGGCTTGCTCCAATTTCGGGCGCACTGTCAGGCTATATTGTTGAATATATAGGTTTGACGATTTTATTTGTGGGTGCAGGTAGCGTATTTTTGCTTGTAGCAGTGGTCTCAATGTTTTCCGCAAACATTCGCGCGATGGGGCTGCCACCTAAAGATCTTTAACAGCGATATCCACCCATTCGCCATCAGTCTATCCTGATGCTGATGATAAGAAGGGTGAAAAATGGCTCATGGGCTGGGTGCAAGATTGTCATGGTCTGAATAGACACGGCAAATCTGATATCCATGGTTGTTAGGCATGCGTTGCACGAATTTCAGATGATGAGACGTCCATCCTGAAATCCTCTTCAGCCACCCTAATACACATGTCAGTTAGAGCTGCGGGGAGTGTCAACTTATCTAGATCTAGGAATTCCTTTTCTGAGTACCTGCCAAACACCAGAAACTTTGTACTGGATTTCCGCATCTCATCAAGAGCTGAGTCGCGTTGATCGATGCTGTTATTATAGTATTTTGTATCGGCTATTCGAGATACTGTATCTGCACCGACGATAAAGGTTACATCTGGAAAAATACGACACTTTTCAACAAAGGTAGGTGCGTTTGTAAAGATCAGGGGGCAGGAGGCCAAGGCATCCCGTCTGGATTGCATTTCGATAAAATCCAAAGGAGGTTGGTCTACATTGAAAACTGAGATTTCGAGCGAGGCTGTTTTTCCTGTCAATTCCTCTGCATAGCGAATCATTGCAAGATGACCGTCATGCAAGGGGTTGAATGCACCAGGAAAGATCAATTCTGAAGGCTCATGGGTATAGGACGAATTAATCCCCTTTCCGCTTCATCAGCCATGTATCCGTCCTCACCAAAAACAGCGTTTAGCGCAGTATTCGATGAAATCTGGTGATGTTTGAACACCCTCACCGTGCGGGCCACTCAGCACAACCCGAATTCCTGACAGGTTCGGGCCGTCAAAACGAATCAGATCCCACCAGCTTCAGCGAGTGTCACAACAGTTGGGTCGAGTGAGTAAACAGACCTTCTGGCGGTGAACGGTTTCTGGTCTGTGACGCCGCATCCAGTCCGAGATGCTTCAATATCTTTTCGATAACGTCTGGCTCTTCAATGCTGGCTATGATCTTCACCATTATCCCTTTGGGCCGAAGCGGGAGATAGACTACTATGAACATTGATCGTATGTACCAAATATGGTACTTTCAGTCATGAAACGGATAACCTTGGCTTTTTATGAGTCACTCACAGGGAAATTACCTGTCAGGGATTGGCTTTTACAGCTATCTGAGGAAGACCGTAAGCTGGTGGGGATTGATTTAGCCACGGTGGAATATGGGTGGCCCATAGGAATGCCGATTTGTAAGTCCTTGGGTAGCGGATTATGGGAAGTGCGAACAGATTTATCGGATAAGAAAATTGGCAGGGTGTTGTTCTGTACTCATAACAATCGACTTTGGGCCTTACATGGTTTTGTGAAGAAATCGCAAAAGACACCTAAAGCGGATATGGACAGAGCCCGTAAACGAATGAAGGAAATAGTAAAATGAGCAAGCAAAAGAAAAAACCTTATACCCTCAATGATTTTCTTGAAGAAGAAAACATTGCGGAAGAAGTCAATGCGGTTGCCATTAAGCGGGTGATCGCCTGGCAGGTGCAACAGGCTATGGAGCACGAACACATCACTAAAAAAGCAATGGCAGAAAGAATGAAAACCAGTCGTAGTCAGTTAGATCGCCTTCTTGACCCTTCCTATACAGGAATTTCGCTTGTTATGCTCTCTAAGGCTGCCAAAGCAGTGGGCCGGGAATTGAAGATGGAGCTATCCTGACTCTCATTAACATCAACTGGCTAGCTCTCGACCCTACCAAGATAACTTTCGTTAAATCTAGTAAATAATATTAGTGATAGCATGTCGCGAGTATCTTTGTTCAGTTAAGGGAGCATTTTTGCGATTGATTAGCTAGGACATAAACCAGGGAAGTACGTTGATGGGATATGCCATAGCGGTACTGACAAATTAACCGCTAATATTTCATAATACTTGGATGAAGATATATAAACGTTATCGGTTTCCACCAGAAATAATCAGTTACGCCGTCTGGCTGTACTATCGGTTCAACCTGAGTCATAGAGATATCGAGGATTTGCTCGCTGAACGAGGGATTATCGTTAGTTACGAATCTATTCGTCTCTGGTGCATCAAGTTTGGCCGGAAATACGCGAAGAGGCTGAAGCGCAGACATCGCCGATGGGACTTGCAGGCTACGCCTGCATGTACTGAGAAACCTGCCTGCTTGCTGACCAGATCACTCGACTTCGCTCTGTTATCGCTGGTTGGTACAGCCTGTAAGGTCAGGGCTTTCTTGCCCTGATTCGACCCAAAGGCCAGCCTGTAGGTAATCGAAGCACCAATGATCCCCTGCATGGCATCCTCTTCATCGGGGACCAGATCCAGGTACTCAGATTCTGCATCCCGATACAGGTACCCTGCCCGCTCAAGAAATCGCGAAACCCGCTTGGCGATCGTATGGGTAATCGTGTCGAGGTCATCAGGCGTCGGCGGCTTCACTGCCCAGAAGTAACCATTCGCATCGTAGATGCCATTCAGGTAGAGCATGTGGAAATGTAAGTTAAGGTTGAGTGCCGAACCGAAGCGCTGTATCAGTGTCACCGCACCGCTCTGTGCACCAGTGTTTACCGTCCTTCCCGAGCGTTTGATCAAGAAGGCGCTGATCACACGATGCACGATGGTCAGCACACGGCTCATCAACTGCGGGTTGGTTGCAAACAGGTAACGCAAGGGGAATGGCACGCTAAGCACCCATTGCCTGATCGGCCGCTTCGGCAAGACCTCATCGACCAGGTGCGCAGCACTGTCAGCCATGCGCCACAGGAGGGGCAGAATCCACGGCGTTTGCAACTGAACGCCACCAGTTTCTCGTGATGACAGGATTCACACCGTACTCGCAGGAAGCCGCGCTCTACCCGGCCCGCGATTGCGGAAAGACGATTGTCACTGGCCAACAACGGCAATGTCGTCATTGCGCTGAAGACGCCTTACGACGATGGCACCACTCATGTCGTGCTCAGTCCAATGGAATTCATGGGTCGCCTGGCTGCACTTGTGCCAAGGCCACGAGTGAACCTCACGCGTTTTCATGGGGTGTTCTCGCGGGGCGGCCTTCCGCCCAATAGCAAACTGCGTAAAGACGTTGTTCCTCAGAAACCGGTGGAAGAACCAGAGAACCCGAAACCGAAGGCCTATTCGATGACCTGGGCGCAGCGGCTCAAGCGTGTGTTCTCCATAGCTATTGGGAAATGTGAAAAGTGCGGTGGACCCGTTCGAATCATCGCATCGATTGAAGACCCAGATGTTATTCAGAAGATCCTGAAGCACCTGGGTCTGGAACAGCCAGACGATCCGCATAACCGCTCACCGCCAGTAGACCTGACTGACCAACAAACGACGCTATTCTGAAGGCCAGCACATCGATTACATAACGGTGAGGGTCGCGATCGACCAGAGACTAGATTCTAGAGACAATTCGCCGAATTTCTGATGCCCAACTCATTTGACTCGTGGGTGAAGTCGCGGAAAGAGAGGATTAGGGGCAACTCTCAGGGGTGGCGATACTTTCCCGAATGTTGAAAAAGGGTGTTTATTCTTACTAACCCCAGAGGCTGGGTCGGTATGATGACCGCGACGAAGAACAAGAACAGCTTAAGGTCAAAGCTCTTTTAGCAGTGAAGCATTTCCCAACGAGCGATCGTTGTGGGGCGACAGCTACTCGTCACGACTCATCGTCCGGGTCGTGGATCGCCCATAACGCCCAACGGTGATTGCGCTCTAAGGCCGCCGTCGACGACAATCGCTTCACCCGTCACAAAGGATGCTTCATCACTAGCGAGCCAAACCGCCGCATTGGCGATCTCCGCGGGCTGGCCTATTCGGCCTAGACTATGAGCACGCAAATTCACCTCTACGGCATCAGGGTTCGCCATCATCCTTTGAACCGGGGGTGTTGCAATCGTGCCAGGGCAGATAGCGTTTACTCTGATCCCCTCCGGCGCATGATCCGTCGACAGTGCACGTGTCAGGTTGATGACTGCGCCTTTGCTTGCCGCATAAACCACCGCACGACCATCACCGTGCAAACCAGATATCGAGGCTGTATTGACGATTGAACCACCGCCTCGCTTTCGCATGTGTGGCACCGCGAATTTGGCCCCCAAAAACACGGAGCGTACATTCACCGCCATCACCAGATCCCAATCAGCAGTATCAAGATCAACGGCAGTTCCGGGGCGAAGCGTGCCGGCATTGTTGAACAACACATCAAGGCTACCGAACCGATCCACGCATGCGTCAACCATTGCAGAAACAGACGCTTCATCGGCCACGTCTACCTCTACAGCAATAGCAACGCCTCCCCTCGCCTCTATTTCTGACACAACAATATCTGACTTATGCCGCCGAATATCAGCAACCACCACGGCCGCACCCTCTCGAGCAAATCGCATCGCACTCGCCTCACCTATACCTGAACCCCCACCAGTAATAATGGCGGTTTTTCCCCACAGCAATCCTTTATTTGTCATTATCGATCCCTCAGTTAAAACGTTAGCGTAAAGTTCCGGTTACCCATTAAGTGAGACAATTAGCTGCAACCCCTATCAACATCACCCCTACCCAACCTATATGTCGCCTAACAGATTGACCAGGCCACCTGTAAGCCATCAGATTCAGGCCGTTACAGACATGACCTTCCATAGGATCACTACGCCACTGTGGCCCAAATTTGGATGAATTTCAGCCATTACCATACATACTGTTACTCGGAAAATGAGGTTTATAATACTTATCCTCTGGGTTAAATTAATAATTCTCTAAGTAGAGAATTAATCATGACCGATTTAGCGATTGAACCCATTGAGAACAAGTGCTTTGGCGCTAGCGTTACTGGAATTTCACTTCCGGCAATCACTTCGGAACAATTTGAAACCGTTCACGAAGCCTTCCTGGAATATGGTTTTCTGGTATTTCCCGACCAGCATCTGTCAGACGACGAAAACATCAAATTTGCTTTGCGTTTCGGAGAACTGGAATTCGGCGCACTGCCAATAGCCAATAGAAAAAAGCTCAAAGACGGTCACTACGGAAAAATGCTCGATGTTAACGCTCAGCGCATGAGAACCAACATCGGTAACGAAACCTGGCACACTGACTCGACCTATCAACCCGTTAGCAGTAAATGTGCAATGTTATCAGCCGTACAGGTACCACGATCTGGCGGCGAGACCCAACTGGCAGATATGCGCGCAGGATATGCTGCTTTGGATGAGGAAACCATAAAACAGGTTGCTCAGTTGAGCGCGTATCATTCAACAGAGTTTTCACAAGCAAATGATCTTGGGGACTATCCCTCATCGAATGAGGGTATTTATCACGGCGAAGCTTATCTTCGACCCTTAGTAAAAGTTCATCCAGAAACAGGTCTACCCAATCTATTTGTTGGACGACACGCTTTTGGTATTCCAGAGCTTGACCGTGAAGCCAGCAAAGCGCTGTTGAAAAAGCTCGTTGATTTTGTGGTCTCAGAGCCACAACGCGTTTACACACATCGGTGGCAGGTAGGCGATACCTTGTTGTGGGATAATCGCGCCTTGCTTCATCGCGCTTGTCCGTACGACTATGGAGAACCACGCGTTATGACAGCAACCAGAGTGGCTGGTGATGAGCTAACTGAACTCTCCTACTATCCCGATAATCCTCGAGCAGAGGACGGCAGGCAAGCACTCACGACAGAGCTTGCAATCTTGCGGCTCGAGTCTGGCAGCACAAGGTTTGGCGGCACTACTGCCACTGAGTATTAATCTCCCGTCTCGCCGGTCTCGAATTTTGGAGCCATGCATGTCATCACCGACATCACTGATGCAAACATTATTCAAAAGATCCTTGATTACACCGAAGCACAACCACCGCCGTCTGATTTTGCGACTGCCGTTCAATTGTAAAATGCGCCTGGGTATACAGGTCAACGTCACCCCTGACCAACCTATATGTCGCCTAACAGATTGACCAGGCCGACTGTAAGCCATCAGGTTCAGGCCGTTACAGACATTGACCATCCAGAAGATCGCCACGCCACTGTGACCTAAATTTGAATAAAATTCAGGCATCACCATACATACCGACCTTCGGAAAAATGTGGTTTATAATGCCTCAAACAGCTGCAGGCCAAAGCAAGTCGCTGGTCGAAAGAACATTACGAACAAGTGTTGTGGACTGACGACTATGCCAATCTACTTGCCGCCGCAAGGGCTGAATAAACGGGAGGTCTTTACCCCTGTCTTCGCTGGGTATTGTCAACTTAACTCATTGAGGCCGAGGGAATCTGCTATCTAATCTCATTAAGGCTGAAGGAATCTGCTATCTAATCTCATTAAGGCTGAA
>Ga0209263_1001128_pt1 | contig 15439 bp, 10 predicted proteins | sample SaaInlV_DNA_100m_FD_184684 | JGI IMG/M metagenome (GOLD analysis project Ga0209263, IMG submission 184684) | Marine microbial communities from expanding oxygen minimum zones in the Saanich Inlet - SI075_LV_DNA_100m (SPAdes) (version 2) | ecosystem: Environmental > Aquatic > Marine > Unclassified... | reverse complement strand
GGGGTCCACGGACTCTACTCCAGGACGACCATCCACCGTTAGTTGGTATTGGTGCCGGGGTGGCGAATGTCTCTAGGGGGGTTGCTCGTCCCTCGGGAATAGAGCCATCCTGTCTAAGCGATGTGGATAGGGTTGCTGGGCTAATGATGCTGCCGATGGATGATGTTTCCGCTGTATCTATAATTATTGGTTGAGTGTCTGGGAATTCCCTGTCGCAAATAGCATTGTTTTGTAGCTCGTGATTATCACATATTGAGTTTAGTTGGGTATTGTTTACGTAGCCGCTGTGTATGTCTTCGACAACTGAGTTATCCACGTCGTGCGTATATCTTCCTTCTTCTGGTACCGGGCGCCTGACATTATCAAGCCAGCTGTGAAAATATAAAAGCCAAGGTTCCAGAATGGTATCTGGCAAGGTTTGAGTCTCTCCAGTTTTAGGCGTTGTATCTGACATGTAAAGAGCATAAGGTATTTGTCGGATCCTAATTGCGGGATCAAATGCTGAGCCATCATAAGGGATTTTCACTGTTGTCGATGGTGAGATTTCGCTCTTGGGATCGGTCCAACTTATTGTTAATGTATACTCTCCTTCAGAGTGGGTAAATGCAGATATCCTGCCTTCAGGGAGCTGGGCGGCAATTTTTTCATTAACCATGATGATATCAAAAATAGCTTGCTCTACAGACCAGCATTCGTTGCTACGGCAGTCGCGGCCAGAAATAGTTGATTTTTCCCACCAGTAACTTCCGCCACTGGCTCGAGTCTGGAAGCATTGCTCTGGGTTTGAGCAATTAAAGTTGAGGCTGTCTTGTTTGTTGTTATTGAGTATTAGGTGATAGGCGCCAGCGGTGCCTGTGGATATTTCTAAAGGGTTGGCATACATGGAGCTGGCTAGCTCATTGGCAAGTAAGGCTGCATTCGATGCATGTTTTACTTTGTGGGCTAACTTTGCAGACTTAACATTCAGCACTGCGGTCCCAAGAAGGCCAATAGAAAGCACCAAGGCTGTTATTAAAACCTCGAGCAACCCAAATCCATTTGTTCGATATATTCCTTTCATGGAAACATTGTATCTTAATCTTGGGGGGGAATGCGACTATACAAACAGTATTAGTATTTTTATGTTATTATTCGGCAAAAAGTGGGGAATGCCAATGAGTTTGCTAGTTGTCGTACTTGCCGCAGGCAAGGGAACACGTATGGGAAGTAGTTTACCCAAGCCAGCACACAAGGTTGCCGGCAAACCAATGTTCTTGTGGGTAGTGGAGGCTGCTGCTGGACTCAATCCAGAGTTAATATCTATTGTTCATGGGCATCAAGGTGAGGTCTTAATGGGCCTGGCTGAAGAGCGGGGGCTATCTTGGGTGCACCAGGAGCTACAGTTAGGAACAGGGCATGCTGTGCGGGTTGCTTTGGAGAATGCTTTGGATGTTAAAGCAACTCAAACTCTAGTGTTGCTTGGAGACATGCCTCTGGTGACAACCGAAGATATTAATTCTTTACTAGAAAAAACTGGTCCCAATGACGTTGGCATACTTAGTGCTCAGGTTACAGAACCATCTGGTCTGGGCCGTGTGGTGTGTAATCCTAATGGTTCTGTAACCAAAATTGTTGAACATAAAGATGCCAGTGCTAGTGAGCTTGAAATTACTGAAATTAATACTGGTGTTTTAATCTTTCCTACTCAGAAATTAAAGTTGTGGATGCAAAGTTTAGTAAAAAGCAGCAGTAGTGGAGAGTATTACTTAACCAGCCTTATTGAATTAGCGGTAGCTAGTGGTGTGCGTGTTATAGCACAACAAATTCCCATGACTCATGCTCTGGGAATTAATTCACATGTTGATTTAGCACATGCAGAGCGGCAGATGCAGGCACGGCAAGTTAAGAAATTATTGCAGAATGGGGTGCGTATTTTTGATCCTCAACGTTGTGATATTCGCGGCAATCTTGTTTGTGGTAAAGATGTAAGCATAGACATTAACTGTGTATTTGAAGGTGAAGTTGAGCTTGGAGACGAGGTTTATATTGAGCCAAATTGTGTGATCCGCAATAGTAAAATATTTGCACAAGCCCACATTAAAGCAAATAGCATTATCGATGGAGCCATCATTGGGGCCGGATGTGACGTTGGGCCATTTGCTCGAATCCGGCCGAAAACGGTTCTAAAAGACAGAGTGAAAATAGGTAACTTTGTCGAAACTAAAAATACGACAGTGGCTGAATCCTCCAAGATTAATCATTTGAGTTATATTGGTGACGCTATAGTTGGCTCTGGGGTAAATATTGGTGCTGGCACCATTACCTGTAATTATGACGGAAAAAATAAACATTTAACTAAGATAAACAATGGCGCTTTTATTGGGTCTGGATGTCAGCTGATTGCGCCGGTTGAAATTGGTGAGGGAGCTTTGTTGGCTGCCGGGACAACATTAATGGAAGATGCCCCAGCAAAAAAACTAACAGTAAATCTCAAAAAACAGATCAGTAAAGAAAGTAAGGCGTTATTAGCTTTGCAGGAAAAAAAAGATAAAACAACTTAAGGGGCGGATATGTGTGGAATAGTTGGTGCTATTGGAGAGCGAAATATATTACCAGTATTGCTTGATGGCTTGTTACGGTTAGAGTACCGGGGCTATGACTCGGCTGGTGTTGCTCTCATAAATGCTGGAAAGATAAATCGACAGCGTTGTGCTGGGAAGGTCTCTGAGCTAGTTAATAGTATTGATGAAGAGCAAGCACAGGGGAAAATTGGCATTGCACATACAAGGTGGGCTACGCATGGTGAGCCAAATGAAAATAATGCACACCCACATTTGTTTGGTTCAAGAATAGCTTTGGTACATAACGGAATCATTGAGAACTACAAAGCTCTGGCGCAAGAATTAAAGTTACAAGCTAATGATATTAGTTCAGATACCGATTCAGAAATTATTGCAGCCTGCATATATAATGAGCTCCACGAAGGCGAGGTAGATCTATTTACTGCAGTGAATAGCACTATTGCTCGGTTAAGAGGAGCATATGCTATTGCAGTTATAGATGTAATGGACCCAGATACTTTAATTGTGGCAAGAGAGGGTAGCCCTCTAGTTGTTGGTATGGGGGTAGGGGAGCATTTTATTGCCTCAGATCCATTAGCATTGCAGAAATTGACCCAGGAATTTATTTATTTACAAGATGGTGATGTTGCAAAAATAACTCGTTCCGGAGTTGAGTGCTTTGATCGTTCTGGGAGCAATGTGAGCCGGGAGATAAAAAAGAGAGCTATTTCTTTTGATGTTGCAGATAAAGGCAGTCATAAGCACTACATGCATAAGGAAATTTTTGAACAACCTCAGGCAATTGAAGATACGATTTCAGACCGTATTTCTAATGGCGTGGTTGTTCCAGAAGTGTTTGGCAGTAAAGCAAAAGATATTTTTGCCAACGTCAGGTATGTACAAATTATTGCTTGTGGAACTAGCTACCATGCAGGTGTGGTTGGTCGTTACTGGATTGAAGAGTTTACAGGATTGCCGTGTAATGTAGAAATTGCTAGTGAATTTCGTTATCGACGACGAGCCATGCCTCATGGAACATTGATTGTAGCAATCTCTCAATCAGGAGAGACAGCAGATACATTAGCTGCATTAGCGGATGTGCGCGGAGATGCAAATCTTTTGGGGTCTTTAGCTATTTGTAATGTTCCGGAAAGTTCTCTAATGCGCTGCTGTGATCTAAGTTTGTTAACCCATGCTGGACCAGAGATTGGTGTGGCAACGACAAAAGGGTTTACTACACAGCTTGTAGGCTTGTATATGTTAACCAATGCATTAGCTGGAATACAAAATATAGAATTTTCTTGTGAGGATTTACGTGAGTTGCCGCAGCTGGTTACTCAAATGCTTGCTCAGGAAGACAAACTTAAAGATTTGGCTCACAAGCTGGCCAACAAAAATCATGTCTTGTTTTTAGGGCGAGGGATGTTGTTTCCTATTGCATTGGAGGGAGCGCTAAAATTAAAAGAGTTGTCTTATATTCATGCGGAGGCGTATCCAGCTGGTGAGCTTAAGCATGGACCATTGGCCTTGGTTGATGAGGACATGCCTGTGATATTTCTGTTACCAGAAGATCGCCTTTTTGATAAGGTCACTGCAAATATTAGTGAGGTTAGTGCCAGGGGTGGGGAAGTTTTTGTTTTTGGTGCTCAATCAGAGCATGCAGCGCATCACTTTCAAATGCCCAAAACCAGCGAAGCATTAGCGCCTGTTGTTTATAGTATACCTCTACAGTTATTGTCATATTATGTTGCAGTACTTAAGGGTACTGATGTCGATCAACCCCGTAACTTAGCCAAGTCAGTTACTGTGGAGTAAAATTATGTGTGGAAGGTTTGCTTTGGGAATTAATTATGAAAACCTTAAGCAAAAACTAGGGTTTACTAATCATGTTGCCTATAGGCCCAGATATAATATAGCTCCTGATGATGTGGTTTTAGTGTTGCGCGAGCCTGAATGTCTGGAATTTATGTCCTGGGGCTTTTCACCAAGTTGGCATCAAGGCAAGCCATTTATTAATGCACGATTTGAAACAATAACAGAGAAGCGAACATTTGCATTTTCTTATAAGAATAATCGATGTGTTATTATTGCCTCAGGTTATTATGAGTGGGAAAGTGTGGGCTCATCAAAGCAGCCGTACTATGTTCATGATCCCCGTGGGTTGTTGTACATGGCAGGCATATACTCAGAAAATACTTGTGCTGTAATTACCAGGGAAGCTACTACCAAGATAAATCGTCTACATTCTCGTATGCCGTTATTATTAAATGCTAACGAGGTTGCACCATGGTTGCAAAGACGACGCAAGCGGCATTTAGATTTCACAAGTGACTTTTCGGTAAATTTGGCGCTTCATAAGGTTAGCAGAAGAATAAACTTTCCAAGTTATGATAACCCTTCTTGTATAGAAGTCTTAGATTTATAGGATAAATAAAAGGCCTGCTTGCTTTTCGTGAAATCTGTTGTCATAATGCGCGCTATTGATTGACGTAATGGAGATTTTAATGTCTGTAAAAAAAGTAAAGGCACAAGAGAAAGTAAAGACACAAGATAAAGAACAGGTTAAACCTAAAGTAAGCGTAAAGGTAAAGCGGGTTGCTAAAAAAACCTCACCAACCTTTAAAGACAAGCATACTAGAGCTGATATTTTAAATATTTTATCTGAAAACACCGGGCTAACTAAAGTACAAGTAGAAGCCGTGTTTGCAGAATTAAAGGGCGTAATGCGTGGACACCTGAAAAAGCGTGGTTCTGGCGAAATTATTTTACCATTTCTTGGCTTAAAGCTTAGAAAAATAAAAAAGAAAGCTACTAAAGCACGTACTATGGTTAGCCCTTTAACTGGTACTGAAGTTAAAATAGCAGCAAAGCCAGCAATGAACGCTGTGAAAGTAACAGTATTAAAAGCGCTAAAAGAGTTGGCTGAATAACCAGCAAACTAGTGTTTATAACCAAAAAATATTCCGGTCTCTGCCAAAATTGCCTATAATAACAGACAGTCGACGTTTTTATTTTGGGGAGACCTTGTGAAGCATAAAATCATTATAAGCACAGTATTGCTAGTATTATTTCTTACTGGCTGTACTGCTGATGGCCCAAAAGAAAGTGCTGGAACATTTATTGGCGCTGCAACTGGTGCCTTAGTTGGGTCTCAGTTTGGTAAAGGTAATGGTCAGTTGGCTGGAGTTGCTATCGGCACCCTTCTGGGGGCACAGCTGGGAGCTCATGTTGGTGCCAAAATGGATCACCGAGATAAAGAGCTAGCAAATCAAGCCGCTTATCGCACATTAGAAAAACAGCCAGATAACGTTGTATCTTCTTGGAAAAATCCAAACACCAATCATCGCGGTAACTTTGTGGTAACTAACACTACTGAAAAATCAAATCGAGTGTGTCGCAGCTATACAAATACAGTGTTTATTGAGGGCAAGCAGGAAGTTTTGAAGGGTCAGGCTTGTCGGCAAGACGATGGCACCTGGCGGCATGATAGCTAATAATAATAAAATGAGCTGCGGAGCCATAATCTTTTTGATAGAATTAGCATAAGTTTTTCAATAAGCAGTATTGTCGTGTTAGAAGATTTAAATACGCAGCAGCTAGAAGCTGTATGTGCGGATATCGGACCGTTACTTGTTTTAGCTGGTGCCGGCAGTGGAAAAACTAGGGTTCTTGTACAGAGAATTACCTGGCTAATAAAAAATCACAACGTCTATCCTGGACAGATTTTATCAGTTACCTTTACGAATAAGGCTGCCCATGAAATGAGGCGCCGTTTGCAGGATATGGTCGATGGTGACGTTGCCTCAATGTGGGTGGGGACATTTCATGGCTTGGCGCATAAAATGTTGCGCCAAAACAATAAAGAGGTGGGCTTACCGGATAATTTCCAAGTTATAGATTCTGAAGATCAGTTGGCAATCATTAGGCGACTAATGAAGCAAATGGAGGTTGATGAAGATAACTGGCCTCCGAAGAAAGCTCAGTATTATATTAATGGTAAAAAAGATGAGGGGCTTAGATCAGGTTCTTTAGTTGCAACGCATACACATGAAGCAGTTTTTATTGAAGTTTTTAAGCGTTATGATGAAATTTGCTTAACCGAAGGGCTCGTTGATTTTGCAGAATTACTTTTACGTGGATACGAATTACTTGATAATGCCGTGGTTTTAGCACGATATCAGGCAAAATTCACACATATATTGGTAGATGAGTTTCAGGATACGAATACAATTCAATATGCATGGTTACAAAAGCTAGCAATGCGGGCACATTCAATTACGATAGTTGGAGATGATGATCAGTCTATTTATGGGTGGCGTGGCGCTAAAGTTGAAAATATTGATAAGTTTCAAAAAGATTATGCTAATTGTAAAGTGGTTCGCTTAGAGCAAAATTATCGCTCAACCGAGTTAATTTTATCCGCTGCAAACTCACTAATTAGTAATAACACCCAGAGAATGGGTAAAAATCTTTGGACTGATGCTGGTCCAGGAGATAAAATTCAAGTTTATGGTGCCTTAAATGAAGATGATGAATCTTTATATGTAGTACGGAAGGTTCAGGACTATTTAGCACAAGGGAAAAATGCTAAAGATGTTGCTGTTTTATATCGTTCCAATGCACAATCACGAGTCTTAGAAGAAGCATTTGTTCGAGTTGGTATCCCATATGTAATATATGGAGGGCTACGCTTTTTCGAGAGAGCTGAAATTAAAGATGCAATGGCATATTTACGTTTAGTGATAAGTCCAGATGATACTTCTGCTTTTGAGAGGGTTATTAACGTACCCCCGCGCGGTGTGGGTGCGAAAAGCATTGAAAAAATAAGAGCCGTGTCAGCGCAATATAATGTTAGCTTGTTGCAAGCTGGTGAAATAGCTGTAGATGAATCTTTGTTAACGGGCAAAGCTCGCGGTGGCGTGGAAACATTCCTGAAAATTATTGAGAGCTTGCAAGAAATAATGCAAACAGGAACGCTTGCGGATGTCGTTGTTAAAATAATTGAAAAAAGTGGTCTTTTAGTACATTTTAAAGAGCAGCGTGGCGAGAAGGCACAGGCTCGTGCAGAAAACTTAGAAGAGTTAATTAATGCTTCTGGTGATTTTGTTAGTCAAAGCCAAGAAAGTGGTGCTAATTTAACTAATGCCGAGGTGATATTAGAGTTTATTTCCTATGCAGCGTTAGATTCTGGTGATAAGAAGTCTCATGACCAAGATGCTGTGCAGATGATGACATTACATTCTGCTAAGGGATTAGAGTTTCCAATGGTATTTATTTGTGGTGTAGAAGAAGGTCTTTTTCCACATTATTTAACAAAAGATGATCCTATGGGAGTTGAGGAAGAACGTAGGCTCTGTTACGTTGGCATAACTCGCGCGATGCAGATGTTGCACATTACTCATGCGAATCGACGTAGGTTATTTGGGCGTGAAGATATCAGGACGGCTTCTAGATTTATCGAGGAGATTCCTGCTAAGTTCAAAAACAGTAAAAGTAGGAAAATGGAGGTAAGTCCACCAGCACATTATCGCATGCCTATTGCCCCTAAAAATCCCGCATATGGAGGCAAGGCATATGGGTATACACAATACCGTTCTACGAAAGTAACCAAAGGGACATCGTGTGCAGGGTATAGTCTTGGCCAGAGAGTGTCACATAAAAAGTTTGGCATAGGTGTGGTTACAGATTTTGAGGGTGATGGAGAGCGGGCGAGAATTAACATTCAGTTCGAAATATCTGGAACAAAATGGTTGGCCATAGGATATGCTAAGTTAGAAATTGTTGATTAGAATTCCAGCTACACTTTTACAGGGCCATGGGTTTGGCCTCTGGGATCAGCTTTAATGAATGCTTGAGATGAAAGTCTATGATTCGGAGCATTGGTGTTGGATTTTTTACTGAAATCATACTCTCTTTCTTTACGGTATAAAGAGAGTGTAATCGAGACAGCCAAAATCTTAGGGCCGCAAGCTGTAAGGCTTGATTCCACAGCGTTGTATCGATTGTGCTGAGGGGGTTATATTTTTGATATGAAGTCACTAAAGCATCATATCGACTTTCAATAAAGTTTCCAGAATCATCAAAGCACCAAGCATTTACACAAATTGCTAAATCATAAATAAAATAACTGCTGCAAGCATAATAAAAGTCTATAACTCCGCATAACGTTGTATCGTTAAAGAGAGAGTTGTCAGGAAACAGGTCACCATGACAGAAACCAAAACTGGCACCATTCATCGATATAGTGTGAATATTTGAAAAAATACGGTCAAGGTTGGTTTTATCTGTTTTATTTAATAAGTTTTCTATTTTCTGCAAAGTAGTGCTGCGCCACATCGTTCCCATTGGGTTAGAAATTTTAGGTAATCTAATGCTATCCGAAATGTAATGCATTTTACCTAGCCAGGCCCCAATATGTTTAGCATGCACTGTTTGAATGGGCTGAGGCTCATCACCAGGTAGAGCCGAGATGATGGCTGTGGGCTTGTTAGCAATACTTCCAATATAATTATTTTGCTTGTCAGGTATTGGCATGGGGCATTTAAGATTTAGGTTATAGAGTTGGCTAGTTAATGAAAAGATAGGAGAGATGTCCACTTGTTGCATGTTTTCAAAAATGGTCATGATGTAATTACCACGATTGGTGCTAATACGATAGTTACTATTTACCGTACCTTTTTTAATTGGTGTAGCTTGAATTAAGCTCAATCCATAATTGTGTAAAAATTTTTCAATATGAGTATGGCCTACTAAAGTATATACCGACATAAAACACTCCTTTTTAATAGTATAACCAGATCCCTGGTTTACGGGAAAGAGCCGCTCTTGTAGGATAGTAGGACTTGAAAATTTAGGCATATAATTGATGAGTAAAATTCCTAGTAATCCATTTGTTCTTGTAGATGGATCTGCATATTTATTTCGTGCGTTTCATGCTTTGCCCCCACTAATAAATGGTGAAGGTATGCCTACTGGTGCAATTTATGGTGTTGTGAGCATGATGCGCAACCTTATGGATAGTTATAAGACCGACTGTTTTGTGGTGGTGTTTGATGCTCCTGGGGGAAATTTTCGACATAAAATGTTTCCTGAGTATAAAGCCAACAGAAGTACAATGCCTGAAGAGTTAGCTGTGCAAATACCCCATGTCATTGAAATCATTAAAAAAATGGGGATCCCCGTCATAATTGTTCCAGGCGTTGAGGCAGATGATGTTATTGCCACGCTTTCTAGACAAGCAAATGAGAAGGGGTTGTTCACATTAATTTCTAGCGGTGATAAAGATCTGGCGCAGCTGGTTAATGAAAATATAGTACTAGTGAACACAATGACTAATTTGATAATGGATCGAGCTGGAGTTTTTGAAAAATTTAAAGTTTACCCGGAGCAAATGGTGGATTATTTGGCATTGGTCGGTGATAGTGTTGATAATATTCCAGGGGTGAGTAAGGTTGGACCAAAAACAGCAGTAAAATGGTTGGATGAATATAAAACATTAGATAACATTATTGCAAATTCTGAGAATATAAAAGGAAAGGTTGGAGAAAACTTACGGGCGGCGATTGTAGACATCCCTTTATATGTGAAATTAGTAACGGTCGTACAAGATTTAGATTTAGAGCAAGATATCAGCACTGCAATTTTGGGTGAGCCAGACAATGAAGGCTTATATAAAATGTTCAAAAAACTAGAGTTTAAAAAGTGGACTGTAGAATTGAAAAACCAAGGAGCAGGACAGAAGCAGCCCAATAATAAGTATGAAACTGTGCTTGATGACGCCCAATTAGCAGAAATGATCGGGTTGCTTAATACAAATGAATTGGTTGCTATAGATATAGAAACCACCAGTACTAACTCTATGGTTGCACAATTAATTGGCGTGGCGATCACAGTGGCAGAACGATACTTTTACGTTCCTGTTGGTCACGCTTATGAGGGGGTACCAACACAATTACCGGTAGACGCTATTATTGAGCTTTTAGAAGATATTGTGTCTGATACTAGTAAAATTATTATTGTTCACGACATTAAATATAATGCAGGTGTCTTGAAAAATTTAAATATTGATGTAAAAACAAAAGTATTTGATACCATGTTAGCGTCATATGTATACGATAGTGTTGCTGGCCGTCACGACGTACCTAGTTGTGCTTTAAGATTTTTAGAGCATGAAGCTAGCACATATGAGGAGGTGGCTGGCAAGGGAGCGAAGCAAGTCCCATTCAGTAAAGTGAGTGTGGAGGACGCCACACAGTACTCCTGTGAAAATTCCGATATTGTTTACCAGCTTTATAACGTTTTGAAACCTAAGATTGATAATATTAAAGGTTTGCATAGTGTGTTCTATGAGATTGAAATGCCTCTAGTTCGGGTGTTATTAGCAATGGAGCGTTGTGGTGTACTGATAGATAGTCAAGAATTAGCAAGGCAAAGTCAGGAAATAGCAATCAAGCTGGATGCTTGTAAAGAGAGTGCTTTTGCTTTGGCAGGTGAGGAATTTAATTTTAATTCGCCCAAGCAATTACAGGAAATACTCTTTGAGAAGCTTGGCTTGCCAGTGATTAGCAAGACTCCTAAAGGTGCGCCATCAACAGCAGAGCAGGTCTTGGTTGAGCTGGCCAAGGGGTATGAGTTGCCAAATATAATTTTGTCTTATAGAGGTCTTCATAAACTTAAATCAACGTATACAGATAGTTTGCCACAGAGGGTTTCAGAAATAACTGGCAGAATACATACCTCTTATCATCAAGCCATAACGTCGACCGGGCGTCTATCATCAACAGAGCCTAATTTGCAAAATATTCCTATTAAAACTGCTGATGGACGCAGAGTTAGAGAAGCGTTTATTGCCTCGCCAGGGTATATGATTATTTCAGCAGATTACTCTCAAATTGAGTTAAGAATAATGGCACATTTTTCCAAAGATGAGCAGTTGTTGCAGGCATTTAAGGATAATCAGGATGTACATAAAATTACTGCCGCCGAAGTATTTGATGTGAGCCTAGATGCCGTAACTGATATACAGCGACGTCACGCGAAAGCAGTTAATTTTGGTTTAATGTATGGGATGTCAGCGTTTGGTTTGTCGCAACAGCTGTCTATTGAGAGAGGTATAGCACAAGAATATATAGATTCATATTTTGCAAAATTTCCTAGTGTGAAAAAATTTATGGAGCGAACTCGAGATTTTGCACATATGCATGGATTTGTGGAAACTTTGTTTGGACGAAGATTATATTTACCAGATATTACTTCCAGCAATGCGATCAGAAGAAAGGCTGCAGAGCGAGCTGCAATAAATGCCCCCATGCAGGGCGGTCAAGCTGATATCATCAAGCGAGCAATGATTGGTATACATGATGAACTGCAAGATAGAAGTGATGATGATATAAGGCTTATTATGCAGGTGCATGATGAATTAGTTTTTGAGGTTACAGAAGATTCAGTCAAGACGGCAGCGCAAATGATAAAAGAAAAAATGACTACCGCAGCAAGTCTTGATGTTGAGCTGTTGGTAGAAATTGGTGCTGGTAGTAATTGGGGTGCCGCGCACTAGCTATTTTGAGTCAACCATGCACGAATCTTGTCTTGGAGCTGTTCAACGCCTGTTTTATTCATCGCAGAGAACAGTGAGACACTTGAGGTTGGGGAAATTTCTTTAAGCTGTTTCTGTACAGAAAAGAAGATATTCTTCGCAGGTCCATTTTTATATTTGTCGGATTTGGTTAAGGCTACATGTACAGGTATGTTATAGGACTCAGCCCATCGTAAAGTTTGAATATCACTCTCTTTAAATGGGTGGCGAATATCCATTAAAATAATTAATCCTTTTAGGGCATCTCTATTTAAAAGGTATGAGGTGATCATTGTTTCCCAAGACTGTTTAGTATCGGACATTACTCGAGCGTAACCATAGCCAGGCAAATCAACCAAGTTATGCTCCAGGGTCAGAGCAAAAAAGTTAATCATTTGCGTTCTACCGGGAGTTTTACTAGTTTTTGCTAGGGACTTTTGGTTAGTTATAGCATTAATTGCGCTAGATTTGCCTGCATTCGATCGGCCGATGAAAGCGACTTCTGCTATAATATCCGTGGGACATTCGCCTAACTTTGTTGCGCTGGTTAAGTACGAAGCATTATTGAAGTGTATTTTCTGTGCCATGTTGCCCATCATTATCGTTGTTGTTAGAGAGAGAGTATGCGGTGTTGTTTGATGTTTGGTCAAGAACTTATGAGGATAAATACACAAAAAAAATTAGTTGTATTGATTATTGCGGGCTAATAAAAACTTTTTAGGTGGTGTTGCACATGTCTTTCTAATTGACTATGATATGAAACAGTAACAACCTTATTGTTGGTTGTTCGTTTGGCTTATTCGCATTTAAAGGTTATAAAAAACTAGGGAGAGTAAATTGAGTACATACCCAAACTCCTCTTTTTCAAAGAGACGTGTATTACTGGTAGCCACATTATTATTTGGAGCGAGCTCAACAGCTGCGGCTCTGGATGTCGATTTTGGTGGTAGGATTCAAGAGCATACATCATTTTTTTCAGGAAGTGGAAAGAAAACTGGTGCAACCAACGATTTTCCAAATGGTGCAAAATTACGTCGCGCCGATCTATTCGCTAAAGGTAGCTTGGGCAGAGATGATCTAAGTTTTGCTATCCAATATAAGATGAATGGCAATGTAACCAACACTACTAGTTCTCATCTTCAAAAAGCTTATTTAAAGTGGAATTGTGATAATTTCCACGTGAATGTTGGCCAACAGTACATGCCTTTTGGTATGCAGCATACAGCCAGCTCAAGTAACTTGTTATTTATGGAAAGATCTGCAGCTTCAGATGCTGCTGGCCTAACAAGAACGTGGCTAGGTGTTAATGCTGGTATGATGGCTGATATGTTTACATTGAATCTATCTGTTGCTACTAGAGGACTAGAAGAAAACAATCCTTTGGGAATTGTTAATAGTGATAAATACGCTTATCTTGTAAGGGCTACAGCTGTACCTATGCAAGGTGATGAAGGTACTGTACATATTGGTGTTGATTTCAAAAATAGAAAATTCAGTACTGATGATCTGGCCGGTGTTGCACAAGATACACAGGGTCGGATCGGTACTGGCATGGAGCTACAAGGCCGAACTAATAATGGTGATGTGGTTAACTTAAGACAACAAGCCGTAGGAGCTGGTACAGGTACTCTAAAATCACAAAGTACTTATATTGTAGAATTGGCTGGTGCTTATAATGGCGTTACATTAGAAAGTGAATACTTTAATACTAATTATAAGTTTACTGGTACTTCTACTTCACAAAAAACTAAAAGTTGGTATGTGCAAGCAGGTTATGTATTAACTGGTGAGCAAAGAACTTATAGCATGGCTTCTGGTGTGTTTAAAGATCCTAAGCCTGCTGGTGATAATGGTGCCTGGGAAGTAGCTTTACGTTATAGTGCGGTTGATTTCACTCGTACAGGTAACTCCATCAATGGTGGTAAAGCTAAGTCTTGGACTGCTGGTGTTAACTGGTTTGTAACAGACCAAGTTAAATTCCAAGCCAATTATAACCGAGCTAAATTCTCCTTTGGTCCTGATGCAACTGCAGATAGGAAAATCGGTGCATTTGGTTTAGGAATGCAATTACTATTCTAGAAAAACATGGCGCCGGGGGCAACCCCGGTGGTAACTACACGTCTAGCGAGTGAGCCTTGACCCATTGTTGACTGATGCATTAGTCGCCGTCTAGCGAAAACTAGGCGGTTTTTCTTTGTTATTTGCGCAGCTTTTGTTTCTTAAGCGATAGTTTATTGTTCATCGTTTATATTTCAAGGAGCTAGAGTGTGTAATTCTTTCAGGGCATTAACTGCCTTATTGTCTGTCATTATGATATTTCATTCTGCAACTGCTTTAACTATAGGAGGTAGGGTGCAGGAAGATATAGCTTTTTTTAAAGGAGCTGGGAAGAAAGATGCTGGCACCAACCAGTTTCCCAATGGTACAAATTTAAAAAATGCAGATTTAATTATTAAAGGGGCGTTTAGTCCGAATATTGATTTTTTAACACAGCTTAAATTATCAACAGTTATTCCTGGTGGACAATCACATCTTGAGCGTGCTTATGCTAGCTTTAAGAGCGACAATATTCATTTCAATGTCGGTCAGCAGTATTTTCCTTTCAGTCTAGAACATACTACGAATTTAAGTGAGCTGGTATTTATGCAGCAAAGTGCATCTGTTGCTGCTGTTACAAATAGGCGTTGGTTTGGGTTGAATGTTGGTTTCTATACTGACATGTTTACCGCCAATGTGTCTGTGGGCACAAGAGGCTTGGGAGAGGTTAATCCTGGAGCCAACCCAGGCAGTGATAAATATGCTTATCTTGCCAGAGTAACTGCAATGCCATGGAGTCATGATAATGGTGTGCTACATATAGGTTTAGATATGAAGCAAAGATATTTCAATACACAAAATACTGATGGCTCGGCAGTGCCAAATTTCAATGTTGGTAAAACTAATACTATTGAGATGTCCGGTAGATCTCAAACTGGGAACATTTTATTTTTAAATGTGAACGATAGATTGAAGTCTACTCGAACCTATGTTGGAGAGTTTGCTACAGATTATAAAGGCTTTAACTTTCAGGCTGAGTATTTTAATCAGAAATTAAAATTTTTTGCTAACACACCTACACAAAATGTTAAAACATGGTATATCACAACAGCGATGGTTGTAACTGGTGAGCGGCGTTCTTATAACCATGAAAAGGGAGTGTTTACAGATCCTGTACCAGAACATAAGTATGGAGCCTTAGAGCTGGCCTTAAGGTATAGCTTTGTGAATATGAGGCGGCATGATGGCAATAACGTTCCTGTAGGTCTTAACGGTGGCAAACAAAATG
>Ga0209263_1001097_pt1 | contig 15726 bp, 16 predicted proteins | sample SaaInlV_DNA_100m_FD_184684 | JGI IMG/M metagenome (GOLD analysis project Ga0209263, IMG submission 184684) | Marine microbial communities from expanding oxygen minimum zones in the Saanich Inlet - SI075_LV_DNA_100m (SPAdes) (version 2) | ecosystem: Environmental > Aquatic > Marine > Unclassified... | reverse complement strand
CATTACAGCGATCATTACAGATCCAGTATTGGAAAATTGTTTCTTATCAGCAAAATCAATGTAAGATATACTACTACCAGATGAAGTTGTGGACATTAATAATCCACCGTCTATTGAATCTGCCATAACCTGTGTGCCATTAGTATTACTTTGATCCCATCTGTCAGTATCCAATACACTTCCACTAAAGTTTTCAACGAATCGTTGTTTGGCTATTCCAGTAACAATATTGGTTATAGTTCCACCTGTTGCTGTAATACCACTTGATGTTTTATATCTGATAATTACAATACCTGAACCACCTGATCCAGCAGAATCTCCTGCACCTCCACCTGATCCAGTATTTGTTGTTCCTGCACCACCTGTTCCAGAAGAACCACTTCCTCCAATACCTGAACCACCAGAACCCTGAGAACCAACACCATGACCTCCTCCACCACCTGCATAATATGTACCAGTTCCATTAATTGAAGATTGTAAACCTAATCCACCATTTCCAGATCCTCCACTAGAAGCAGATCCTCCTACTGAACCTGCACCTCCACCTCCAGAACCATAATAAGGCGAAGGATTGTATGGAGCTCCACCATCATATCCTTGACCTGAAACACCAGAGCCAACATAAGAGCTACTATTGGCGTTTGGAGCTCCTCCTCCAGAACCACCATCACGACCTGCAAAATTTGCTGAATCATTATGGCCCCCTCCTCCTCCACCACCAGTAGAAATAATTGAAGTTCCACTAGCAGGAACAATACTTGAATTTACACCGTCAGATCCAGTAGTGCTTGAACCTGTTCCACCAGCTCCACCTGTACCAACTGTAATAGTATAATTTTGAGCTGTAACACCGTATTTTGCTTCGGCATTTGCACCACCACCAGAAGTAACACCGTATACATTTGTTCTAAATCCTCCTGCACCTCCACCACCAGTACCACGACCTGATGGAAAATCATCACGACCTCCTCCACCACCACCAGCGATAACTAAATATTCTATATCTCCAGAACCTGTTACAGCGAAAGTTGAGTTGCCTGTACTTGTGAATGTATGTACTTTATAAGAATTCATATCATGTAATTTATCGTAAAGACTCATGTGTTATACGCCTCCAAATATCTAATATGTGTTAGTGCATTAGATCCTGCATTTCTTCCAGTTACACATGGTTGCATGGTAGTTGTTGGTCTTACACCTGTTCTAGTTGCTTCCAAAGTACCGTCAATTGTTAAATCAACATCAGATGCTTTAACATCAATTTTTACATTATGCCAATTTGCATCTGCTGTTGCTATGCTTGTAGCAGTTCTATCCCATCCTGAACCTGCATTAGTTACAACCAAATTAAAATATGTCGAAGCACCCATTTCTATTACTGCTGTTGAATTACTACTTGCAGATGATGACGGATATCCGTTTCTATCAAATCCTGCGTATGTAAGTCCAGTATTTCCACCTGTACTTTTCAGAACCATAATACACGTACAGTTGCTTGAACCACCGTACTGTCTTTTATTGTTAAACGTTATAGAACCACCTGTACCTGTACCTGTATTTGTCATAAGCAATCCACCATCAACTGAATCCTGCATGGCTACTGTTGGAAGTGCTGTGTTGTTTTGTAAAGTCCAATAACTAGGAAGTTGTTTACCTGAGAAATATTCTATGAAATGCTGTTTAACTTTAGGGGATGCAGGTTCCACTGATGTTACATTATTGTAAACTTTTACATCATCCCAAGTTCCATTTAATCCACCTGTACTATCCCTTAAATGATTTTTAATTCCCAAATATTGTAACCCTGTTACACCTGTTTGGGTAAATGATTTTCCTTCAATTAAAGTTGAAGTTGAATATGTTGAATCAGAATATAGATTAATAGTAAAAACATCTGCATTTCTAATTAATTCTGAATATACAGTTTCTACCGTAGGTTTTTTAGTAAAGTTACCTCCATCTCCTGCTGTGTTACCAAATCCAGAAGTTCCATCATCTACTCTAATTCTATATTGTTTAGCATTTCCACCTGCATCATTGAGTATATATAATGCAAATCCATTCTGTGTTGATGCAACTCCAGTAGCATGATCAGCACTATATACTCCAAAATAACCTTGATATGAATCAGTTGCCATTATATCTATTTGATCAATAGTAAGTTTTGACCTAATAACGAATTTAGTAGACAATGCAGAACCTAAATCATAAGTTGAAGATTGTATGCTAGATGAATCACAATTCCAGTCCATGACATTTGTTGATGCATTACGAGCCATCAAAGTTCCTGTTTTACCCCATGATTTAGCAGTTGTAAAGTCATCTTCGAATGTTACTGCTGTTGCTGGGTTTAATCCTATCTTGCCAAACTGCTCATACATTAAACCTGTTGGTTCATTTGGAAACTTGTCAAATGAGTTTGTAATCATAACCATGATAATTACCTCGCTTACGTCTGACTTCCTATTAGGTAAACCTTGAGTCCAGATGCGTTTGTTCCAGCAACGTCAATGTCAACTGTCATCTCTGCTAGATTTGCCAGTGAGGAATCTCCCACTGTTGCAGTTGCAGTTTTCTGTCCTGCTGTTATTGCTACAGGGCTTGACAGAATGCTTGTTCCACTCTCGTTGATATCGATTGTTGGATTGCCAGAAGTTGATGTGTTGGTTAGGGAAACTTTTACTGCTGTAAGGGTAAAGGCATATGGCATTCTGAATGTCGTCTTTGCCGTTCCAACTGTAAGAGAAGTAAGTTCGTCTGAAGCTGAAATTATGAATGCTTCTGTTGGTGTTGAAGATATTGTTGACCATGCTCCATCTCCCCTGAGATATGTTGATGAACTTGCTGATCCTGTTGTTGATATTCCTGCTATTGGAAGTCCAGTTGTATTTGTCAAAGTACCACTTGCTGGAGTTCCCAATGCTGGAGTTGTTAATGTTGGAGAAGTTAAAGTTAATCCTGCTACCGTTGAAATTGTTTGACCTGATGTAAGTGCTGTACTCCCCAAAGTTGGTGCTGTATAAGATGACGTTGGAACGTTTCTGCTTACTTCAACCCAATTTGTTGAATCGTGTAAAACAAAAGACAATGCATCTCCTGCTGATGATGTAAAATTTGTATCTCCTGAAAGTAAAATGTTTGCCTCATTTCCTGAAAGTCCACCTGCGTTATGTGTAAGTGTTACGGCTCCGTCAAAGTGTAAAATTACTACACTTCCGACTACCCAATTAGTGTTATTAATGTGATTTATTGTCGTTGTTCCTGTAATATCGAATGTATTTCCACCGAAACCTAATGTAACTGCATCTCCACTTGCTACGTCAGAACCCTTTATTTGTTTAAAGGACTTTGTTGCAATATGGTCTCCTAAATTATCTCCATCGGCTACTATATCAGGCATATAAATTAAATAGAATTACTAGTATATAATAATATTTTATTCAAATATGCTACCACATTTTACACATATTGCATGATCTCTATATGACTCTGCAACATAAAATTTCCAATGACAACATGGACATTCTTTATTATAATTCATTATACCTGATATTTGACAATAACAATGCCACTTCCTCCAGTTGCACCACCGTTTCCACACCAAGCTGGTGGTGAAGTACCAAATCCACCTCCACCTCCTCCTCCTGTATTTGCACCACCTGCACCTGAATTACCACATTGACCACTATGAACAGCATGATTACCATTACCACCTGAATTTAATGCACTTCCACCACCTGAACCTGCTCCACTACCAATTCCTGAACCTCCACCACCTCCACCAAGACCACCATCTCCTGCACCATTATTTGAACCATATCCTCCTCCACCACCCCAATAATAATTATTACCTGTCATGTTAATTTGAATACCATTATTACCACTTGTTCCTGCACCACCACCACTAACAGCACCTGCACTACCATAACCTGTTCCTGTATGACTTGATGGATTTCCTTGTGTTGCCGAACCACTAGTACTACCATAACCTCCTCTTCCACCTCCAGATCCACCATTTTGACCTGAACCTACGTATGAAGTACCACCTGCTCCACCACCATTTGCTGTTTCAGAAATAAATGTTGTATTAGTTCCATTACTACCATTAGCATTATAACCACCTCCTGATCCTCCTGCACCAATAACAGCAGAAAAATTCCCAACTGCAAATTCAGCTTCTGGAATATGAATAACACCTCCTGCTCCTCCACCTCCACCATATCTTCCTGCTCCACCACCACCTCCTGCTACTATTAGGACTTCGGCTGTACCTGCTTTTGTTACAGAAAATGTACCGTTACCTGTGAATTTATGATATTTGTAATTTTTACCACCATCTGAAAAATTTCCTATTGAACCACCTGTTGCTTCTGGAGAATCAAGACCTCCACCAGCAGCTCCAACAAATCCAACATTCATTAAATCCATTGGCTTGGATAATTCCTTATTCTTTTTAATTAGAGAGTCTCTATGAGACATTTATTACTCCTCTACTGCATAAGCTGCTACAATATATGCATCAGTAGTTCCAAAATTTGTTAGTGTTAAAATTCCTGTTTTACTTGCAGCTTGTTCAGTTGGTTTTGCTCCAATGAACTTCCAATCAGAAGGGAATGATAATGTTCTTGTTGTTCCGTCTGTAATAATTCTAATTGTCTTGCTTAATCCAACTGCCCTGTTTGTTGTTGTAAATGTTGTGTTTGAAGCTATTGACATTGTTTGCAATTGATCCTCACTAAAGTCGATGTCAACACCACTGGTTGAAATCTCATGTTGAAGATTTTTAATGTTAGTTATCTTTGCACCAGTTCCCATTTGTATGTTTCCGTTTGATATAATTAATCCACTTGTAGTTAGTGCTGATGCTGATGTTGTTCCTGTAAATGTTGGACTTGCTGTTGGTGCTTTTTCATCAATTTCAGTTTGAGGAATTGTAGCATCATCTGAATCCCAATCCCCTGATACCTCTGATCCATATATGTCATTTGGTCTTGCATTTGCCAATGCTCCACCCAATGATCTTCCATATTGAACCCAATCGTTAAGTGTCATTAATGTTAAACTTCCTTTTCCTGAACTTGTCAATGCTCCTGAAGCATTTCCACTAGCATTTGTAATTGCAGAAGGTACGTTATTTTTCTTTCTCTTTTTAAACTTCATCTTTCCACCCTGAATTTCTATCTTGTGGTCATCTCCAACCCATAATGAGTTGTCTGCTACATACAAATCTCTTATCTTGTATTCTGCACTTCCTATATCATAAGTATCGTTTGTATCTGGAATAATATGTGATGTCATTGTTCCACCCAATGATCCAATTGTGTTTCTACTAATTTCTTGCCAACTAGTTGAATCATGTAATAAGAATGTTAGAATGTCTCCTGCTGATGTTGTAAAATTTACATCTCCAGAAAGTAGAATATTTGCTTGATTTCCTGAAAGTGTACCTGCATTATGTGTAAGTGTAACTGCTCCGTCAAACTGTAAAGAAATTGTACTTCCTACAACCCAATTTGCATTGTCAAAATGTTGTATTGTGGTTGTTCCTGTAACGTCAAAAGTATTGCCAGATGTTCCTATCGTGATATTAGTTGCACTTGCAATGTCAGTACCTTTAATCGTCTTAAAGGAACGTGTTGCTAAGTGGTCTCCTAGATTATCTCCGTCTGTTACTAGATCTGGCATATAGATTATGTAGATTTACTAGTATATAATAATATTTTTCTATAATTCAGTCCAAGTATTGTTGTATAACAAATATTCCTTATTTGTATCGGTTTCGTAATATACAGCTCCATCTTGAACGTTTAATGATTCTACTCCATCACTACCTAACATTGAAAAGTTTGTTCCACTTGGCATATTATCTGAGTTCATTTGAATAATATCTATTGGATTTGATGTAAATGCAAATTTTCCATAAACCTTATTTCTGTTTGTTGCTGTACCTGATGCCATTAGTTCAACAGTGCTTCCTATTAATAATTTGTCCTCTCCTGATATATTTGCTATATACATAACTGAAAACCATGGGGTGTTTCCTGCATTATCATTTACTCTTATACCATCATTATTAGCTGAACTTGGTGTATTTCCTGAACCACCATTTCTTTCAGCAGTGTGTCTATAAGGATTTCCAGTTGTCTCTATTGTTGAATTACCCATTCTAACAGATGCGTTTTGTCCATTAGTTGAATTATGAAATAAACCCATGTAAAATTTACTATCAGGCAAACTTGAAACATTAAGAATGTTAACTGTACCTGAAGATGCTGTATTAACTGAACCTGCTTTAGACCAAACCATTAGTCATGCCCCCACACTTTCATTATTGCTCCAGAAGCAAAACTACCACCTCCAGATTGCCATAATTTTATTGATGTAATTTGTCCTGATTGAACTGTAAATTTCCCTACTGTTTCATTACTTTCAGGTGCAACACCTGTACCTGCTGTACTTTGTTTTACAGCACTAGACATTATTAATTTATCTTGTCCTGAATTATTTAATATAAAAGCATTAACAAAATTATTATTATCATCTCCCACACAAGTACGCAAATAATTGTATGCTGTAGGACTTGATCCAACATCGGCAGCTCCATCTTGACTATCTTCCCAACAATAATTATTTCCAGTATTTCCATTAAATCTAAAAGCCTGATTATCCTGTGTACCTGTAGTATTTACATAAGCTTGCACCCACAAATATTTCTTCGCAGTTATAGTTCCTGTATCTAATTCATCAGGAGTTGAAGCATTATACTCTACACTTGCAAGTTCTTCCCAAAAGTTATCAGTATGTGTATCTGTTGGATCCCAACCAAGTACAACCATTTCACTATCTGCACTCATAGTGTATGATGAAGTAGTTGTAGCTCCTATTACATCTACAACATCATTGGATTTCCATTTTCCTGTGTATTCTCCACGCTTAGGTGCATTTCCTGCTCCTGCTGTTTGTTGATTTACATCACGACTCATATACAATTTGGATTGTCCTGATATATTTGCAATATACCCAACACTAAACTGAGGTTGATCAGTAGGATTTGTTCCACTTTGAATGTAATCTTGGTTATCTGTTGCACTGTCAGTAGCACCATTAAGAGAATATCTCATACCATAAATTGAAGATGTATTTATTGAACCATTACCCATTCTAGTTTGCCAATTAACTCCTGAGCTATTTTTCCCTTGTATGTTAGTTAATATCATGTAATATCTTTTATTATCTAAACTTGGAACATTGAAATCTGATGTTGCAGAACCTATTTTATTTCTACCTAGTAATTTCCAGCCACCTGCACTACCACTTGGTAATCCAAAAACAGGTTTTTCAGCACTTGTACCACGAATACGATTTCCAGCTAGCCATTCTACCATTTTAACTCAACCTTATTCCCACAACTACAGTCTATTAAGATTTTTTCTGATTCGCTTCTATTGGTCATACTACTACCACATTTATCACAAGTGCCTTTCTTTAGATGGACATAGTTCCAACATGGCTCACAGTAATGATATTGCATTACGATATATTGTTCATATTCGTGAGCTCCTAGTGTTGCCACTTGACATTTATCACAGGTGTATTTTTCCCCTGCGTTCAAATGGTCATAGTATTCTTGGCTCAATTTATTTTATCTCCAATTCTTTTACGTCTTTTAGCAAGGTGTTAAGACTAGCATTTGAATTTCTAAACATAGCTGGATCATTTATCTTTTGTGCTATTGCTTTTTCAGATTCCCATCTTAATCTATATGATTCTTTTTGATGTGCATCAACGTCATTAATATCAAAGTCTTGTAGTTTCTTACATTCTTCTTTTACTGTTTCCCATATTAGAATTTCTCTTACCCTGTCATGTGCTTCTAATCGTTTATTCATTAACCCAAACTCTAATTGATCAACTTCAATTTTTATTAATTCCTGTTCAAGTTCTTCCTTTCTATCCTTTGGTTTTGCTTTAAGTTTTAATTTTAACAATTCTAATTCAACCTGTGATTTCTTATAATCAAAAGATGTACTGATTAAATTAGTATAGAATACCATTTGCTCTCTAATACTTTGCCAATACTTACTAGCTGGTGTTGGAAATTTATCATCTGTCAATACGGAATATCTAATTTCAGTTTCAGTTCTCCACATTTGTTGTACTTCAAAAGATCGTTGAAGTTCATCTGTAATACTTTGCATACTGTTAAAATCTCCCTTATCTAATACAGAAGATGATTGTATTTTATTGATACCTAATTTAGAGAAATTCTGAATATCCATTTAATTTCCACCTGCTCCTGTAGTTCGACCACTTGAAACCGATCCTGTTGTACTCCAAGTAGTTCCATTATATAATTCTGCCCATGTTGGTGTCCATGAAGAAACATATCCCAAACCAGCAATAGCATCATCAGGTGTTCCACTCGTAATGCCATATCTATGAGCATTGGATAAAGTTCCACCTAAACTCCATGCAGTTCCATTGTAAATATTACTTCGATTAGAATTATTTGATCCATCATAACCACCTGTAATAATTGCATTGTAAGTGTCTCCACCCCCACCCATTATAGAATTTACTGCTACAGATAAATTTCCACCTGCACTCCAAGAAGTTCCATTATATTGTTCAGTAGATGCAAGAGAATTTGATCCATCATAACCACCTGTAATCCAACAGTCATCTGTAGATCCAGCACCACCATGATTTCTTCTACCAACAGATGTTACTCCACCTGATGTCCATGATGTATCATTCCAAAAAGATGACGAAGTAACTTGCCCCATAGATCCTGTTGTTCCACCTTGAGCCCATGCAGATGTATTAATACCACCAGATGCGTGTTGATTTCTAACAATATTTAATGTGCCACCTGTTGATGTACTCCATGCTGAACCATTCCATTCTTGAACAGTTGAAATAGGTTGATTTGTTCCACCTATATCTCCACCTATAACTAAACCAGCAGTTTTAGTACCACAACCTGATACCATTTCTACTGATGTACCTAAAGCAGTAGCACTTGACCATGTAGATCCATTAAACTCATCATGGTAGTTTACAGGTGTCCAAGGGCCTGCTGTTCCACCTGCTCCCCAGAATGATGCTGTGAAAGAAGGTGGTTGTCTAGTCCAAGTGGCAGGTGTTACTGATGTTGCTTCGTCATATACTTTTACATCAGTTATTGCTCCTACCATATTATTTGTAGTTGCTTCGGAATATGTCGTTAATTTTACATATTGTAATGCAGTTGCAGTAACTCCTGTAACCACTTTAGATTCTAATAATGTAGAGTAAGCAGTATCAGAATACTGATTTACTGTAAACCCTGTTGCAGACGTTCTAATTATCTCAAGGTATATTGTTTCAGCAGATGGGGTACGAGTAAAGTTGGAAGTGTTTCCATTTTGTGATGTATCATTTCCCCATGTGGATTTATATTTACTACCTGCTCCATCTGCTCGTATTAACATACCAATAGAATCCTGAGTTGTATTGTAAGCACCGTTGGTTGATGACAGACCTATGGTAAAATTTTGCATATTTGCACTTGTAGCACTAAATGTATCCAATCTTACTTTCATTCTCATAACCCAAGCAGTATCAGATAATGTAGAACCTAAATTCCAATATGCTGACGAACCTGATGTATCGGCATTAAAATCAATTTCATCATTTGTTGCATCATAAGAAAATGCTCCACTTAATCCTGCCCAGTTAGTTGATGATGATAAATCATCTTCAAATGTTAATGTTGTTGCATCATCAAACCAATATCTTCTAGCAGTATCAGTTTCTACAAAGATGGAGTTGTCTTGTACGTTGGTTGGTTTAATATCAGCTCCACCAAATGTCATCATTGGAACACCACTTCCACTTCCATCTGTGAATGAATTTGAATTTAATGTTCCTTCATAAGTGTAATCTGTTCCTGTTGGTCTAGTTCCACTTGCACCGTTTAATACAACTCCATTAGACCATACTGTTGCACTATACTGTAATAACAATCTATCTCCATCTGCTATTGTGACTTCTGATGATAAAGTAAAATCATAAGTATCGTCTGTACCTGTTCCTAATTCACTAGCGTTCATTGAAGCAGTAGCCAAAACAGTATAACTTGAGTTTATGTATTGCACATTTACAGTTCCACTAACTGTTCCATTCTTTCTAATTCCTATTGTTATATCTTGAACTTTTTTACCAATATCACTAAAGTTGGATAATATTTTAACACCTTGTCTAGCACGAACACCACCTGATGGTGCATTACTAGCCATTCCATTAAATTGACCACCACCTGTTGTTACATTATAAGCGTATGTTAATGATAATCCACTAATCCTCTTTGAATCTAAATATTTAATTGTCATACTATACACTTTCCCCATAACTGTTTATTAAAGTTGTCATGTTTGATATGGTCATGTTGTACCTTTCTCCTTCCAGCCACCTCCTTCGGCATTATCTGGAGTAGTACCACTGCCAGAATTATATAATAATGTAACATCATTAGCAGATAACACTCTATCCCATACTGACATTTCATCCAATAACCCATACCAATTACCATCTCCACCTTTATCATCTCCTAATGATGGTACAAGACCACTATTACCATTTTCGCCTGATGTTGTTCTATTTGCTTGATGGTCTAGAACACCATCATGATAAACTTGTAAAGTATTAGTTGCTAAACTCAAATCCCAAGTGAGAGTAAACATGTGCCAATCAGTATCATTTGCTGTGAACCCTGATGTACTATCTCCCAATGTGGTACTGCCAGTATTATTATATATTAAAAATTGTATTCCTCTAGTTCCTGTGAATCCTAATCTAACTCCTCTTTGACCTCCTGTTCCGTAATGTTGTGCCCAAATAGTTCTGAAATTTGTATCTACTGCTGTTTTCTTATACCAAAAATTAAAAGATGCTGTTGCATTTACTTCATGCAAAAAATTAAACTGTGATAATGATGAACCAATATCTACTCTGCTTGAACTTGTTGTTCCGTTGAATGATATTGCATCACCTATTTTTCCTGTTTGTGCATAAGTAATATTACTTGTACTTGCCGAATCTGATGCTGTTCCTAAACTATCTGAACTACCTATTGTTGTTGCTGAATTAACTAAAGTTCCACTTGCTTCATTGAAAGTGTAATATGATTTTAACCCTGTTAAAGATAATGAGGTTATAGGTAATTTACTATACATCTTCCTAGTATCGGTTTCTTCAAATCTGCTTCCTACTTGGACATTTGTTGGTTTAACATCTCCTGCTATTGCTACTACGCTAGTTACTCCATCATAAAATTTCATTTGATCCATAGTTCCATTGTATCTATTTGAGCCTTGATCTCCATACGGATCTGTGGTTATTTTCACATATCGTACATTTAGACTTGCATCAACTGATGATAATGTATTTGTAAATACAAGACCATCAGTATAATTAGCATTTGTAAATACTTTAACTGTTGCAGTTGTAGTTCCTGTTCTTGCTACTTCCACATAATAATTTGTTGATGTTGAATAACCATAAGTGCTAGAATTTGAACCCCAGTTTCCAGCTTGATAAATTTGATTATATGATGAAAACCCACCAAAACGTGTGTATGAACTACCATGATTTAAGGTAAAAAATATTCCACCTTGTGATGTACTCGTTGCATTTGTATTATCTCCAAGACCAAATTTACACAAATAATTACTAGCTGATGGATTACCTTTATTAGTTATATTTAATCTAAATCTAAACACCCAAGTTCCACTAGCGTTTGCACCTAAATCGTGATAACCTCTATCTGTTGTAGATTGATTATAATCAAATGATACTGCTCCACTTGAAACACTTCCTTGAGCATTTGCAAATGTCCACGGACTATCTACATCAGTAAGTGTACTTCCAACTCGTTCTAATCCTTGAATCCTTCTACCTGCGTGATAAGTAATTGCCATGAATCAATCAATCCACCTATGCAATTTGAACCTCTACAGCAGATCCGTTTTTCCAAATTTTAGTAAAGACTCCTTCGTTGTTTGCATCAATTTTTTTAATGTAAATATCCCTGTCTCCTGATCCTACTGTTCCAAATGATGAAGCAGTTCCTAGATAAGCTGTATTAGTTGTATTTGTATAAGTGTGAACAATTGTTGCACCTCCACCTGCACTTCCCCATTCCAATGTATTTGCAGTTGATGACATTTTTAAAACTTCTCCTGTTGCACCAGTTGCTGGTGGCATTTCTAAAACATAACTTGATGTCACAGTTGTTGGTGCTTCAAATCCTACGTATTCTCCACCACTTGCATCTTGTAATCTTAAATCTCCTTCTGCCGTAATGTCAACTTGTGTAAATGATCCTGTTGCTCCTGTCAATGCACCTGATAATGTTAATCCTGTTAATGTTCCAACACTTGTAATGTTTGCTTGTGTTGCTCCTGTAACTGTTGCTGATGTTCCTGTTGTATTTTGGTTAAGTGTTCCAATTGTTACAACTCCTGCATTGGTCATTATTGCTTGTCCAGAAAGTGAAGCTGCTGTAAATCCTGTTCCATCTCCAATGAGAATTTGAGTATCTGCTACTGCTTTATCTGATGGAACTCCTGATGAATTTGCATCTCTAACCTTAATTGTATTAGCTGCCATATCTGCAAGTTTAGCATTTGTGATAGAACCGTCTGAAACACTTCCACTGCTGTTTCTACTTATCTCTTGCCAGTTTGTTGAATCGTGTAATAGTAAAGTTAAGATATCCCCTGCTGATGTTGTATAATTTACATCCCCTGAAAGTAAGATATTACATTCTGCTCCAGATAATCCACCAGCATTATTTGTTAAAGTAACTGCTCCATCAAAGTGTAAAATCATAACACTTCCAACAATCCAGTTTGTACTTGTTATGTGATTTATTGTAGTTGTTCCAGTAACGTCAAAAGTATTTCCGTCTGCTTGTAATGTGATTGAATCAGCACTTGCTACGTCTGTTCCTTTGATCTGTTTTAGTGATCTTGTTGCAATGTGATCTCCTAAGTCATCTCCATTACCTACAATATCTGGCATATAAATAGTATAATTTACTAGTATTTATAAATTATTTGTTAATGTGGATTTATCTAAAGTATTAAAAAATGTATTTGTTGCACAAATAAATGAATTTAAATGTTTATTTATAGATAGAACTATGAAAATTATGGTTCAATGTGAACAATACCCAGAATCCTGTCAAGGAAAAGTAATAAGATCACTTAAAGATATGAAATGGCTATGTGAAAAACACTATTACACTTTAGATCATTTACGAAGTATCGGTGAAAAATAAACACTTTATCTATCATTTTTTCGAATGAGTTATATAGGGTGTACCATAAGGTATATTGTTAGTGTATTACACCTATGTTAGACTCCAAGAACTTAACGGATCAAGCCGAAGCCTAAAGCAAGACGACAACACAAGTCAAGTAATACCTCCATGTGAACTCATGGGCTAACATTAGAGGTTTTCCCATAGCCTGTAAATATGGGAATTTATCTATTAACAACCATTATAATAAAAAATAAAAAAGTAGTTTTAAAACTATGCTTCTGCTCTTTGCCAATATAATGCTATATTGGAACCTGCTGTGAGTTGAACGGTTACTTTATGCTGTTTTGTTGGAACGTAAGGAATGAAGAATGCTGGTGTGCCTTGTGATCCAGAAATTGAAGTATCAATATACTTTTTCATAGTAGCACTGTTATTCTCATCTTGTACGTATATTCTAACAGAAATAACTTCGTTTGCTCCCATGTTGTTTAGGAATAACCAACCTGCGAAATGTTTGTCTGCTGTTACATTCCATACAGTTTGTTCTGTTCCGTCAGTAGTTACATTACCGTTTGTGAAGGATAATACCATAATATATGTGAAAGATTAGAGTATTTAAGAATATTTTTTATCTATCTGGCTTCATTTCAATATGACCATCAGAATATAACATACATACGGACTTTACATTTTTATCCCCAATTGTTGATTGCCATCCGATTAGGAATATTGTTTCAAACGGTTGTTCAATTGAATACGGAACAACCTGTGGTTTTCTTTCTGCTCTGCCAGTTTCCTTTTCACGTTCTGCACGTAATTCATCATTCAACATTTCTGGTTCTCCAAGAACTGCAAGATACTGTCCTGTTTTCTTTAGCCGTCTTTTGAATAAAATTAATCTTTGCCATTCCTCAAGTTCTAAATGAAATATTGGAACAACCTCATCATGATATGTCTTGAATGTCAGTTCAACCGTATTGCCCTTTGAATTTTTAATACGTGTCTTGACTTCCTCCTTTAACAAGTCATCGATATCTTCAATCGGGTTTAGAACATCAACGTATTTTATTTTTGTTTGATCAATCTCTTTGAACAATGTTTCCTTTCCAGTTGTAGGATCTCTTTCCCAAACAACCTCCCCATCTGTATAAGTTATACGCCAAATTGCACTTTTAGTAAAGTTTTTTGCCACTAAGAATTGAACATACAACGATTATATAAACTTAATGTGGTCGGTTTTTTAAGAAAATAAAAAAAATAAAAAATTAATTTTATCAGTTAAAGACTTCTAAATTTCGTCATATTGATATGTCCAAGTCTCATCTGCCAAATTTCCGGGCCCTGCTGTACTTGCGACATTCATCTGACATACTAAATAATCAGTTGTCTCGTTAGTTGCGTTCATTAAACTACCTGCTTCACTAATCGTAATTGATTTAGGTGAAGAGCTGTCGAATGAGAAAGCATCTGTTTGTGCTGATACACCTGCGTGACTTGCTACCATTGCATTACCTGATGTACCAACTGTACCAGTTGCTACAACGTAACCAGCATCCGAACCACTATTTTTTGTTGGCATCTGATCTCCTACGTATGTAGTGATACCTGTACCGAATCCACCACCGTCAGTATAGAATTTTACGTTATCAATTTGTGTAAAAGTTCCACCTGTTACTTTCAAATAGATTTGCTTCCAAAATGAATTGACAGCAGCTCCTGAAGGTATTGGTATAGGATTTTGGTTATCAATAGTTGCATCGTCAGCAGTTTTGAATCTAAGATTTGGTGGGCCTAATGATGTAGTATCCTGATTTGTTGCAGGACTTGTATTAGAACCTCCGAAGTCGAAGAATACGGCTACTGTTGCTACCATGATAATCATAATAATCATTAGTATAAAAGCATATTTGAAACTAAAAAAAATACATAATATTAGGTTTTGTAAAATAAAAAAAAATAAAATTTGTTAGTAATACTAAAGTGCTAAGACTCTAAATTTGGTTGTTGTTGGTGCTGTAACTTTAACATTGGTTGCATCATGAGCTCCTTCTACAATATTTATATCGGCTCCACCAGTATTAACTTGTGGGATTACGATAACCAATAATGGAGATCTTCCTAAACCATGTGCAATGTTTTGTAGTGAACCTGTTCCAGTAACATCTGATGGAGATTTATAATAATCTACAGTTCTTCCTTCTACTGCATCATCTGCTAATTTAGATGCTACAATTGTTCCGTCTGGTTTTGTTCCACCGACTTTTGGCACTAATGTATTATCTGCGTTCCTAGTATATCTATTAGGCATATTGGGTTTTCGCAATCAGACTATTTAAGAATATTTTATCTATTACTTGCAATTTTTAGCCATTTCAACCATCTCTTGACTCTGCTTTCTGAAATGTTTCTACTTCCAT
>Ga0209263_1001081_pt1 | contig 15811 bp, 9 predicted proteins | sample SaaInlV_DNA_100m_FD_184684 | JGI IMG/M metagenome (GOLD analysis project Ga0209263, IMG submission 184684) | Marine microbial communities from expanding oxygen minimum zones in the Saanich Inlet - SI075_LV_DNA_100m (SPAdes) (version 2) | ecosystem: Environmental > Aquatic > Marine > Unclassified ... | reverse complement strand
TTGATTTATGACAAACAGGGAGAGTACCATTACGATACCGTTAGCGCATATATCAAATCTGTCCGTGGCTCAGATCCGGATGCCGCATTGTATTGGTTGGCTGTCATGCTGGAAGGTGGTGAGAAACCGGAATTCATTGCCCGGCGACTCATCATTCTAGCATCAGAAGATATTGGCAATGCAGATCCAAATGGACTCACTCTCGCCACCTCTGGATTTCAAGCTGTACACATGATTGGCATGCCGGAAGCATCCTTAATTTTGGCACAATTAACTACGTATTTGGCCAGCGCTCCTAAATCCAATGCCAGTTACAAAGCCATTAAGGCGGCCACGCAAGCGGTGCAAGAATCCGGAACTCCTTCCGTCCCTTTGCATTTACGGAATGCGCCCACAGATTTAATGAAAAACATAGATTATGGTAAAGATTATCAATATCCCCATTCTCACACTGAGCATTTTGTGGATGTGAATTATTTCCCCAATGGAGAAACACAAACATTTTACAAACCCACAAATCAGGGGCGAGAAGATTGGATTCAAAAACGCCTGAAATCTCTTTGGAAAGATCGGTATTCTTAAAAATGATTTTTTTAAAACCAATTTTATTAATTAAACCACCACTCAATACCCATATTTTAAAAAAAGGGAATACAAAGGTGACTTTACTAAAATATTGTAAAAATTTATTTTTCACCTTTTTATTCCTAACCTTATCATTCGCGGCAGACAATAGATTTCGTCTCAAAAAAGCCAATATTCTGGAAAGTAAAACTATCAATGGGGAATCTGTAAAATTCATTTCCGGGAATGTGGTTTTTACCAAAGGGACTTTAACGCTCAACTGCCAGGAAGGACGCCATTATGAAAAGAATGATTTGGCCATTTTATATCGACGCGTTACGGCACTCCAAGAGGGACGAACTCTCACTTGTGATACACTGAAATTTTATTCCGCTGAAGATCGAATTCTAAGTACCGGAAGTCCACACGTTTGGGATCGTGATTACGATTTGAAAGCGGACACAATAACCGTTTTTACAGAACAAGATAGCGGTGTAGCATTGGGGAATGTTTTACTTTTACAAAAAGGACAAATAATTACGGCTGACCGCATCGAATACCAGAAAGACCCGGAAAAAGACGGTGTCTCTTACACAGCAATTGGAAATGTTGTGATTGAAGATTCCTCCCGAATCGCCACCTGTGGATTGGCACGATATGATAGAACTAATGAAATTACGATTTTGGAAATTGATCCAGAAATTAATGATAATGGTCAAATCCTTTCCGGCGAAAAAATTATTCTAACTTATAAAGATGAGCAAATGGAGAAACTTCATATTCCCAAAAAAGCGTACGCCGTTACGCCAGTTAATGGATTTCAACACTCAAGATTTGATTCTCTGACTGTTGGGGATTCGTTGAATTTTGAAGACCATATTGAAGGGTCACTGCTCACCAGCTTTTTTAAAAATGGCGCCATGGATTCTCTTCGGATTGTTGGGATGGCTAAAACGTTGTATCATGTTTTTGAAGATTCTATTTACCAAGGAAAAAACAATGTTTCCGGCGATACAATTATTATGACATTTTTGGAAGATGAATTGGATCGCCTCAGAATTATCGGTGGATCGGAAGGGAAATATAGTCCCGATTCTGTAGCCAATGATGTTGGTTTCCCCGTTGTTTATTCAGCAGATAAAATCCAATATCGCTTGAAGGATGAAGAAACTGATTTTGAAGGTAAAGCCATTATTAAGCATGAAAAAACCAATCTTGAAGCAGGATTTGTTACAGTAAACTGGCAAAGCAATATGCTGAATGCTACCCCGAAATTAGAAAGTGATACTGTGAACGCCCCTCAATTCCCTGTGATTAAAGAAAAAGGGAAGGACCCCATGAGTGGCGATGCCATGACCTATAATTTGGAAACAAAAAAAGGTCGCGTCATCAAAGGACATACCAAAGCAGATGACGGATTTTATACCGGAAGCCAAATTCGGAACGAAACCACTAAAGTTTTTTATATCGAGAATTCTACTTATACCACCTGTGATTTAGATACAGCCCATTTCCATTTTGAATCTAAAAAAATGAAAGTAATTCAAAATGATCTTGTTATAGCGCGGCCTATTATATTGCATTTAGGACAAATTCCTATTTTCGCAATTCCGCTAGGAATTTTTCCCCATAAAGGCGGTCAACGTCATTCCGGCTGGATTATGCCCTCCTATGGAGAGAGTAATAAACGAGGGCAATATTTATCAGGATTAGGATTTTTTTGGGCACCCAGCGATTATTGGGATTCAAAATTTCTGGTGGATTTCGGAGATAAAGAAGGTGCCTTATTTAAGCTGAATAATGTCTATCGAAATCGATACAAGTTTAATGGTGGACTATCAATCCGAAATCAGCAATATTTATCAGGGTCTGATAATATTTCAGATATTACCGCAGCGCGAAAAAGCAGTACAAATATTCGCTGGAATCACACCCAAAAATTGCGGAATAACCAATCATTCAATGCCAATGTAACTTATTCCACCAGCGGTGAATATGATTTCAGAAAAAAATATGGCCAAACTGAAGCGGAAAGAATGAATCAGAAATCTATCTCTAATGTGTCTTATTCCAAACGGTGGCCAAAAGCAAAAAATTCATTTGCCACCAGTTATTATTCCAATCGCGATTTGCTCATCGATGATAAAGTAGATTCATCGAGTTCTTATTATGTGCTGCCAACAAAGGCAGGAACCCAACTCAATTCTGTAAATAAAACTTTTCCTAAATTGTCTTTTCGGCATGGACAAAGTGATCTTTTTCCTACAAAAGCCACTGACAAAAAATGGTTCAATACCATTAAATGGAATTATGGGCTCAGTTTTAATAATAAAGATCGTGACTATTTTGAATCAGTTTATTTGGACAGTTCCGATTCATTTAGCTGGATCGATTCCACAGGAAAATTGAATGCCCAGAATGAACAAAATAGTGGCTGGATTCATTCATCTTCAATCAATGCACCGCAGAAAATATTAAAATATATTTCACTTAATCCCAGTATGAATTTGAAATCCGTTTGGGTGGATAAATCTTTTGACGGCATTTGGACTGATTCCACACATTCATTTACGAAAGTTGAGAAACGAGGGTTTGCCGCCCGGACAACGGGCAATTTTTCATTAAATGCGAATACGCAGATTTATGGACTTTTTCCCGTCCCAATTGGACCAGTAAAAGCTATTCGCCATGTCATGTCTCCGTCTATAGGATATTCATGGACACCGGATTTTTCAAAACCACTTTTTGGGCAAGATCTTGGTTATATTATTACAGAAACTGACTCTACAGGTAAAGAATATTTTCATGACAAATTTGCCGGAACCATGGGTGGAAGTACACCTCGGAATGAATCAAAATCCATGAATTTTTCTTTGAATAATGTTTTTCAAGCGAAAGTGAAAAAAGGAGAAGAAGATAAAAAAATCGACCTCTTAAGTTGGCGTATGAGCAGCAGTTATAATTTTGCAGCCGACTCCATGAATTTGACCAATTTACGTTCGACCTTACGGTCTAAAATTGCCGGAAAATTAAATTTAGATTTGAACATGACCCATGATTTCTATCAATATGATTCGGATCGAAAAAAGCGCATTGGCGATTATAATTTGAATGAAAATGGAATCTTAGAGCCAAGGCTTACCTCAGCAAGATTATCCACGGGATTTCGGTTTTCAGGTAAACGCTGGACTGATAAATCAAAAGAAGAAAAAATCGAAGACGATTCAACTTCTACAGAGGAAGACCTGGCGGGACCGGGATTAATTAATCCCATGAAAAATATGAAAAATACATTAAATGGGAAAAATCTCTGGAACACCAATTTGAGTTTAAGCTATTCCTATTCGGCGATAAATCCTGATAACCCTAATAAAACATTTTGGGTGAATACATCTTCGTCAATTAATGTAACGCAAAAGTGGAGCGTATCCTATCGAGCACGATTCGATATGATTCAACGAGATTTGGTCAGCCATTCATTTTCAGTCAATCGAGATCTTCATTGCTGGGAACTCTCGGTTAATTGGTCGCCTACAGGATTGGGTCAAGGAATCAATTTTAAACTGAATGTAAAATCTCCCACATTAAAGGATATTAAAATAGAGAAAAAATCCGGTGTTTTTTCTGGTCCACGGTTTTAACATGAAAAACTCATTCGCTTTTAACACAAAAATTCAAAGTCACAAAGAAAGAAATACATTAAAAATGATAGAACATTTATTAGATATCAACGAATTGTTATTCCGTTAATTATTAACAATTTGAGTCTCAGCGCCTTTGCATTGATAAATTTTTCAAGTTAATTCTTCGATTGAACTATCGCGTACAATGATGGAAATTCACACTACAAAATTGGAGTTATCATGATCTGTCCAGAATGCAATGCCGAATATTTAGACCATATGAAAGATTGTGGTGATTGTAAAGTAACACTGGTGGATGCTTGCGCCGTTGACCTTCCCGTTCCCGAAATGACATGGTCTGCCCTTCCGCCTTTTTCCGGAAAAATATATGCTGACATGGCAGCAGAAATATTGGATAAAAATGATATTCCATATTATTTAAAAACGAATTGGTCTTCCTCAGCTTTTGCTATAGAAGCGGCAAGTCTCCCCGGCGATGTAGTTCGGATTTTTGTCCCGGAAGCCTCTTTTGAAAAAGCATCACAATTTGTGGGCTCTATCACAGAAAAAAATTGATGAATCAAATACGCACACTAAAAGGCACCCACGATATTCTGCCTTCCGATTCCCAAAAGTGGCAACGATTAGAACAAATTGTTCATAAAGTCTCCCAACGATTTGGCTATGAAGAAATTCGAACCCCAATCTTTGAAGAAACGCGTCTTTTTTCTCGAAGTGTTGGCGAAGATACAGACATCGTTTCTAAGGAAATGTACAGTTGGGAAGATAAAAATGGCACATCCATCACCCTCCGCCCAGAATTAACCGCATCTGTTGTTCGCTCCTATATTCAACATAATTTGGGCGGACAAGCACCCGTCCAACGGCTTTATTATATGGGACCTTTGTTTCGTCGTGAACGTCCGCAAAAAGGACGACAAAGACAATTTCACCAATTTGGTGTGGAAGCGTTCGGCTCAGAGAATCCGGAACAAGATGCAGAAATAATTGCCATTGCCTGGCATATTTTATCTGAATGTGGACTCAGTGAAAATGCCACGCTTCGTTTAAATAGTATCGGATCACCACTGTGTCGTACAGCTTACAGAGAAGCGTTAAAAGATTTTATTCGTCCCAATCTCGCCCAGTTTTCTGAAACGAGCCAAACCCGATTTGAAACAAATCCACTTCGTATTTTGGATACTAAAGCTGAACATGAACAAAAATTATTAGAGGGTGCTCCAATCGTTTCAGATTGTTTTACAGAAGAAGACAAAGTTCATTTTGAATCGGTACAGCGATTTTTGAATGCTATGAATATTCCATTTTTAATTGATGAAAAATTGGTTCGTGGTCTGGATTATTATTCCCGGACTGTATTCGAATTCACCTCTACGAAATTGGGTGCGCAAGATGCATTACTTGGCGGCGGTCGCTATGATAAGCTCGTAGAAACATTGGGTGGTAAACCAACACCCGGAATCGGTTTTGCGTCGGGAATGGAACGATTTTTAATTGCAATGGGAGATCAAACAATTGAATCAAAAATGGATATTTATTTTGTCTGTTTAGATGAGGCTGGACTTTCCACTGCATTATCTCTTTCCAATGAATTACGACACGCGGGTTTTTCTGTTATTTCCGATCCACTCCGACGTAGCCTGAAGGCTCAAATGAGAGAAGCAAATAAATCGAGAGCCCGCTATGCTATAATTTTGGGAGAAACCGAAATGGAAACTGATTCAGTCGTTTTGAAAAATCTGGAAAAAGGAGAACAGGAAACAGTTTCGCAAAAAAATATCAAAGAAAAGTTGAAAAATTTGACAATCTGAATTATTTCCCCTTATATTATATACGCGGGCGGGAGACGCCCTATTTTGTAAAACTATATTAGGACTTAGAATAAAATGAGCCAAAAACCTTTATTGATTGTGGAATCACCCACAAAGATTAAAACGATTCAAAAATATTTAGGGAATGATTTTGAAGTCATTTCCTGTGTGGGACATGTAAAAGATTTGCCTTCCAATGAATTGGGTATCGATATTGATAATAATTTTGAAATTAAACTTACTCCCCTACCCGATAAGAAAAAATTTATTAGCGATTTACGGAAAAAGGCCCTAAAAGCTGATCGCGTTTTAATTGCAACTGATCCGGATAGAGAAGGCGAAGCCATTGCTGCACATCTTGCCAGTGAAGTCCCAGAAGAAAAAATTCAACGGGTTCAGTTTACAGAAATCACGAAAGCCGGTGTGAATGAAGGCATGAATAATGTACGAAAGATCGACCAAGATATGGTGGATGCACAGACTGCTCGCAGAGTGATTGATCGATTGGTTGGTTATAAAGTCTCCCCCGTTTTATGGGCTACACTTCAGAGTAATATGAAATTTGTTACCACAACATTATCTGCCGGACGCGTTCAATCTGCTGCTGTAAAAATTATTGTGGACAGAGATCGATTGCGGGCACAGTTTTTAAGTACAAACTATTTTGATTTGAAAGCAATTTTAAATAAATCAGGTGATAAAAATTCATTTAATGCAACTCTCATTCGCGTAGATGGTGCCAAGATTGCATCCAGTAATGATTTTAATTCTGAAACAGGTAAGTTGGTAAATAATGATGTATTATTATTAACAGAGTCTCAAGCAGATGCATTGGTAAAAGAATTAGAATCCGGCGATTGGACTGTTACAAAAATTGAAGAAAAGCCAAGAACATCTAAACCAAAACCACCTTTTACTACCAGTACACTTCAGCAGGAAGCATCAAGAAAATTGCGAAGTTCCGCACGGCAAACCATGAGTACCGCACAAAAGCTGTATGAAAATGGATTTATCACTTATATGCGTACCGATTCAACAAACCTATCAGAAGAAGCAATTGCAGGGGCGCGTCAAGTTATTCAAGACCTTTATGGTGATGATTATCTTCCTGGAAAAGCAATCCGATATGCAAGCAAAGTAAAAAATGCTCAAGAAGCTCACGAAGCAATTCGACCTGCAAATCGTGTTTTTAATACAATGAAAGATGTACAAAGCGTTTTGGGAAATGAGGCTGCAAAAATATTTGATTTAATTTGGAAACGAACCGTGGCTAGTCAAATGATGCCTGCCAAATTGAAACAAACAGCCATTACAATTCAGAATCAAAAAACAGAATTTAGAGCCAATGGACAAGTCATTTTGTTTCCAGGTTACATGCGCGTTTATGTAGAAGGAAGTGACAATCCTGAGCAAGATTTGGCAAACAAGGAACGGATTCTACCAGCCATGGAAAAAGGTGAATCTCTAACTTGCTCAGACCTTCATTCAGAAACACATACCACCAAACCGCCAGCGCGATATACCGAAGCATCGCTTGTGAAAACGTTGGAAGAAAACGGAATTGGTCGCCCATCAACTTTTGCTTCAATCATGGGCACAATTGTCCGACGAGGTTATGTGGATCGAACGAGTGGCAAACTTTCTCCAACCTTTTTAGGTTTAGCGGTTACACAGCTATTAGAAAACCATTTTTCTAATTTGGTCAATAAAGAATTCACGGCCAAGATGGAAGATGGATTAGATGAAATATCTCGAGGAGAATTAGAGTCTCTGCCCTTCATGAAAAACTTTTATCGCGGTGGCGGTCCCTTTGTTGGCTTAGAAAAGATGTTGAATGAGAAAGTGGATATTCCGGCAGCATGCACCATTGCTTTGCCAGAAGAAATTGCAGAATCTACCGAAGGGCGTATTGGACGATTTGGACCTTATCTCCGACGAGGAGACGACACCAGATCCATACCTAATAATACTTATTTTGGTGATTTAACTTTGGATATAATTGAAAATTTATTCAATGAAGAAGTTAAGGATGATGAACCACTTGGCAATGATCCGGAAAGCGGTGAATCTATCATGATTAAAAAAGGGCCTTATGGTCATTATGTTCAATTAGGTGAGACTAAAACTCGAAAAGGTATTCCAAAAACGTTTCCACTCGGCGATGTAGATTTAACGTATGCTCTCAAATTATTAGCCCTTCCAAGAACCGTAGGGATCCATCCTGAAACAAGTGAACCTATCACAGCAGATTATGGTCGCTTTGGCCCCTATATCAGATGTGGGAAACAAAATGCCAGCCTTCGTGGAATGGAAACGCCTCTGGATATAACAGTCGAAAAATCAGTGGAACTTCTGGCAAATCGCAATAAGCGTAGTGCAGATCTTCGTACAATAGGCGACCACCCAGAAACCGGTGAATCCTTGGTGGTAAAAGATGGACGCTTTGGTCCGTATATCTCTGATGGAAAGATAAATGCATCGTTAAAAGGAGACTTAACACCTGAATCTGTTACCTTGGCACAAGCGACAGAATTGATAAACCAAAGACGCCTTAATCCCCCAAAAAAGCGAAAACGAAAAACAACTAAAAAGAAGAAATAATTTTTATTTGGTATAAACCGTTAAAACGGTTTCCGCGCTTCTATATTCACACACCCATGAATAAATTCATGGGTTGCTCATATCAGCAAAATTCGTAAAAAGATGAACCAAGCACAACATATCAATCAACGATCATTCCACAATTTCAATCATGGAATGATAAAAAGAATAAAGAAAGAACCGTCGAAAGGCTCTCATGACTTCTATACGAGAAACCCACGATTTCAATCGTGGGACGATGGAAACCCAAACTATCGAACCGTTTTAACGGTTTAAAAATTAAAAATGATAAAAATCCAATCACCTAATCCCTCAATAAAATTTGTGGGATTTTTATTATTTTTATTCACAACCTTATTTGCCGAAAAAGATTTGACCATGGACATCAAACAAAGTTTAATGTCTCCTTGTTGTTGGTCCGGAACCGTTTATGATTTAGATCATAATCCGAAAATGGAAGAACAAATTGAGCGATTCATTACGCAAGGAAAAACCAAAGAAGAAATTATGGATTATTATGTCGAACTTTATGGCGAACGAATATTGGCTGTACCCAAAGCGGAAGGATTTAACCTAATGGTTTGGATAACACCCGTTTTAGCCGGAATGATTGGATTATCATTTTTATTTTTCTATTTAAGAACTCCCACCCATAAATCTGCTGAGGTAATTTCCGCCCCATCTGATGTTCAATTCGATGATGAAATTGAAGCTGAACTACGTAAGATGGATTAACTTTATTAATTCACATTTCACAAGGCTCAAATGATTGAGCCTATTTATTTTGAATATGGACAAAACAATAGAAAAAATAGTCTCCCTTTGCAAACGCAGGGGAATTATATTCCAATCATCTGATATTTATGGCGGCTTTTCAGCTGTGTATGATTACGGTCCTTTAGGGATTGAATTAAAAAATAATATTTCCCAACTTTGGTGGAAGGAAATGACCCAAGTTCACGAAAATATTGTGGGCTTGGATAGCGGAATATTGATGCACCCAAAAATTTGGGAGGCTTCCGGTCATGTTGACGCATTCAATGATCCACTTGTTGATTGTAAACAATGCAAGGCGCGTTACCGCGCTGATGAATTTGCTGAAGATGTCTCATCTTTGAATTGGGAAGAGATTCAATGTCCAAAATGTGGTACTACCGGAAATCTTACTGAACCACGCCAATTTAATCTCATGTTCAAAACCCATGTGGGCCCGGTTGAAGAGACTGGAACTGAAGCTTATCTCCGTCCAGAAACTGCGCAAGGTATTTATGTGAATTACCAATTAGTCCAAGGTGCCATGAGAATGAAAGTCCCATTTGGAATTGCGCAAATTGGGAAGGCATTTCGAAATGAAATTGTTGCTCGGAATTTTATTTTCAGAACTCGTGAATTTGAACAAATGGAAATGCAATATTTCGTCAAACCGGGAAGTGATGATGATAGTATGCAAGAATGGAAAGAAAAACGTTTGCGTTTTTATCAAGAACAGCTGGGAATTAATCAATCAAAAATCCGTTTCCATGAGCATGGCAAAAATGAGTTAGCACATTACGCTAAGGAAGCCTGGGATATCGAATACGAATTCCCGTTTGGATGGTCAGAGATAGAAGGGATTCATAATAGAACTGATTTTGATTTAAGACGACATGAAGAATTTTCCGGTAAAAATCTTAGCTATTTCGATCAACCAAATAATGAACGATTTTTACCTTACATCATTGAAACGTCTGCCGGTTTAAATCGAATGCTACTCACCGTTTTAGCTGATGCATATTGGGAGGATGAAGAAAATAATCGAGTAGTTTTGAAACTCCATCCACGCCTTGCTCCAATAAAAGCGGTTGTATGTCCATTAGTCAAAAAGGATGGTCTACCAGAAAAAGCCCGTCAAATTATGGACATGTTAAAACCCCATTTCAAGGTTCTGTATGACCAACAAGGTTCCATCGGAAAACGGTATTACCGACAAGATGAAGCAGGAACGCCGTTTGGTATCACCGTAGATCACCAATCCATAGAAGACAATACAGTTACCCTTCGACACAGGGATACAATGGTTCAAGATCGTGTCTCTATTGACCAACTTCAATCTGCAATTCAGGATAAAATGTAATGGATCTTAAAACCAAAATTACCGCCGGGTTTTTAATTATTATCGGTTTGGCAATTATCGCAGATCCAAAAATTGAAACGAATAAATATGCGATTGCGATTCATGGTGGTGCAGGTACAATTACTCGAAAAAATATGACTTCGGAAAAAGAAGAAGCCTATCGATCAAAACTGACTGAAGCACTTAATACAGGATATGTGGTTTTGGAGAATGGCGGATCATCCTTAAATGCAGTTGAAGCAACTATCAAAATCTTAGAAAATTCGGATTTGTTCAATGCCGGAAAAGGAGCTGTCTTCACCAACGCAGGCACCAATGAATTAGATGCCAGTATCATGGATGGAAGCAATTTAAAAGCCGGTGCTGTTGCAGGTGTTAAAACAGTAAAAAATCCAATTTCCGCCGCTCGAAAAGTGATGGAAGAAACTTGGCATGTCATGCTTTCTGGCGATGGCGCAGATCAATTCGCTGCAGCACAAAATTTAGAAATTGTTAATCCAAGTTATTTTTATACTCAGCGACGCTGGGACAGTTTGAAAAAAATTCAATCAGAAAAACATGGTACCGTTGGTTGTGTTGCATTAGACCAAAATGGCAATCTTGCGGCTGGTACTTCTACTGGTGGACTTACCAATAAACAATGGGGACGAATTGGTGATAGCCCAATTATTGGTGCAGGCACTTATGCAAATAATAATACATGTGCCGTGTCTGGAACGGGACAAGGAGAATATTTTATTCGCGGTAATGTGGCTTTCGATGTTTCTGCTGTGATGGAATATGAAAATTTATCTGTGGGAAAAGCTGCACGGAAAGTTATAGGAAAATTATCTGATTTAGGCGGTGAAGGCGGCGTGATTGCCATGGATAATCGCGGAAATATTTCAATGCCATTTAACACGGCTGGTATGTATCGCGGGTTTCGGACCGCTGGCAATCAACCGGAAATTTTAATTTATAAATAAACGTTTATTTTTTCTTAAGTGCGGAATTGGTCTCATTTGTGAGTACCTTTCCTAAAAACTCAAGCAATTTAACATTAGGGTTAGCAGGACGATAAACCAATCCTAAATCACGCTTAATTGTTTTCTCACCAAACGGAGAGACTACCAAATTCTTTTTTAACCCACGAGTGTGACTTCGTTGGGGAATAATTGACACGCCCAATCCTTGACCAACCATAAGGCTAATCGCTTCTAAAGAATCTAATTCCATTCTAGATTGAACTTTAATACCACGCTCTATAAGATTATTGTCTATTATTTTTCCAATACGAGTATTTTTTGCAAATTGCAAAAAAGGGCATTGAGTTAACAATTCCTTTTCTGTAAGACCCTCTGTCCCCGGTGATGATATAATCACCAAGGGCTCGTGGGCAAAAATATGCCACTTTAGGTCTGGGGATAATCTAACAAGTTCACTTACTATCGCTCCATCTAGCGATCCACTTTTTACTTTTGACATCAGTTCAATTGAAGTGTCATTTACAACATTAATCAATAATCTAGGATGAATTTTTTTCATTGAGGATAAAACATTTGGCATTACGCCCGTTAGTACAGAAGCGACAGTTCCAATTTTCAATGAACCACTGAATTTCTTTTCAGTAAATGATTGTTGAAGTTTCTCTACTTGATCCAATAATTGACGAGATTTTTTAACTAATAAAACGCCATTATCATTCAAAATTGGTGGTCGTTTACTTCTATCAAATAATATAGTATCGAGAGATTCTTCTAATGCTTTGATTTGAATACTCACAGCTGATTGGGTTAGTCCAATTTTTTCACCTGCAGATGCAAAGCCTCCACAGTCTGCAACAACCAAAAAGACTTCTAATGCTCTAAAATTCATATAATTAATATAAAATAAATTCAAGATGTTTAGAACAATTATTAATAAAAAAAATCTTGAACACTTCATCATCTATCTAATATATTTGGTAGTCTCAGCCCAGCACTCAAGCTCTAACAGATAGACCTGTTGCGGTTGAACACTTTCCACAACAAACCAAAGGAGACCTATATGATTAAATCTATCGTGATTTTAATTATCTTAAACATTAGCCTTATTCTAGGGCAAACAGTGTCCGGGACAGTTACTGATGAAAACGGTAACGGACTAGGTGGTGCCAATGTTACTGTAGATGGCACTAACATGGGCGCAGCTGCAGATGCAAACGGATCATATGCTATTAATGGCGTATCACCAGGGAGCTATTCTGTAACTGCTTCATTTATTGGCTATAGTTCGTCCAGTAATTCAGTAACAGTAGGTGACAACGGGGCTACAGCGAATTTTGCTCTTGCCATCGATGCTCTTGCAGCATCTGATGTTTTTGTAACAGGAACTCGTACTGCTGGCCGTACCGCAATGAAATCTCCATCACCTATTGATGGATTTAACGAACAAGATTTAAGGCGGCAAGGGAACGGTGATATGACTGAAACACTGAAGAATCAGGTTCCATCCTTTAACGCAACACCCTTAACCGGTGATGGCGCTGCATTTGTAAGACCAACTTCCATGCGCGGACTTCCACCGGATAACACTTTGGTATTAACCAATTCAAAACGTCGTCATCGTTCGTCTCTTATTTCACACTTTGGTGCAGCCATGAATGTGGGTGCCCAAGCTGTTGATATTGGTATGATCCCTAGCATTGCTGTTAAAAGACTGGAAGTTTTACGAGATGGCGCATCAGCACAGTATGGTTCTGACGCTATTGCTGGTGTGATGAACTTTATCCTTAAAGATAATTCTGAAGGTGTTGAATTCCAGGTCACACAAGGTACTTGGATGACAGCTGAAAATGGCCGTGGCGGTGAACAGGATATTACAGCCGCAGCTAATATTGGACTCCCTTTATCCGATAATGGATTTTTAAACATCAGTGCAGAATACTCTGTTCGCCCCGAATTATCTCGTGGTTATCAACACGCTTCTGCTTCTGATGGATATAAAGGTTGGGTAAAAGGAAATGATGTAACCAATGATGATGGTAAATATGTTGGAACTCAAGATACTGATGATTGGCAAACAGCCATGAACTGGGGCCGTCCAGAGAATAATGGCTTCCGTTCAGTATGGAATGCCGGTCTAGAAGTTGGAGACGGCGTTGAAGCATATTCATTTGGTAACTATGCAGATACCTATGGTGAGTATAGTTTTTTCTTACGTGCTGCAGAAAAATCTGGTGCTTTAACAGCAATTCCATTGAATCCAACAGATCCTTCAGAAGGTAATTTTTCCTGGGGCGATACATATCCTATTGGGTTTACACCTCGTTTAGAAGGACATGGAAATGACTTTAGTTCTGTACTTGGTGTAAAAGGGGATGACCTTTTTGGTTTAGGATATGACTTTAGCACCAGCTATGGTTCGAACTATCTTCATTATTACCTACGTAACTCATTGAATCTTTCATGGGGACCCAATTCACCTCATAACTTTGAAATTGGTGATCTTCAACAAGAAGAAACTAATTTTAATGCAGACTTCACCTATCCAATGGGCGATATTAGCCTGGCATTCGGTACAGAATGGCGTGAAGAAAAATACACCATGTACGAAGGCCAGAAGGAAGCTTGGATGGCTGGACCTTGGGGACAAATAGGAATGTATGAAGATCCGGTAGTTGTTGCTTCTGCAGAAACAAACAATCATGAATTCTGGACAAACTCAAACAATCAAAGGTTTTATATTGTCCCTAGTACCGGAGGTGATGATAAACCTGATACTATTAAAGTAAATTATACCGCTCCCGGTCTAGCAGCCAACGGTATGCCGGGAACAAGCCCGGATGCTGCAGGTGCATTTGCTCGTACAAATACAGCCTTTTATGTAGATGGTGAATATGATATGGGTGACCTTTTAGTTCAAGCTGCTTTCCGCATGGAAGACTTTTCTGATTTTGGATCTACATCCAATTTCAAAGTTACAGGACGTTACTCTCTGGGTAATCTCGCCACACTTCGTGGGGGTTATTCCACTGGGTTTCGTGCGCCAACACCTGGTCAGTCTAACTACACAGGTACTGTAACATCTTTTGATGGTGTTACAGGCATGCAAATCCAAGAAGGAACCCTAAAACCAACACACGATCTTTCAAAATCAATGGGTGGTGCGGCCTTGGGCCCTGAAGATGCTGTGAATTTGAGTGCAGGTTTTACCACAAGCATGATCAGTGGTTTGAATCTGTCTGTTGATTATTATCAAATTGATATAACCAACAAGATTATCAAATCACGCTCTTTAGCAGTTCCGGAAGGAAGCGGTTATGATTTTGCAGAATTGGCTTTCTATACCAATGCTTTGGATACAAAAACATCCGGTATTGATGTAGTTGCAGATTATACAATGGGCAATACCAATATCGGCTTAGCCGTTAATTCAAACACAACTGAAGTTGTGACTCAAAGACAAATAAGCGGTGTTAATCCTGTTTCGGATGGTAATGTTCAAAATATTGAAGAGAACCTTCCAAGTTTACGTGTTGCTGCAACTGCTTCACACCAATTGAGTAATGCCCTTTCATTGATGGCTCGTGTAAACCATTATGGAGAAACAACTGATGAACGCGGAGATAAAGAAATTGTTGCCGCAATACAGTTAGTTGATATTGAACTAAACTATCGCGTTAGCGATAATCTCTCAGTTGTTTTTGGTGCAAACAATGCATTGAACACATTTCCAACTCAGATTAAAACACGGATGTCTCAGGGAATGCCTTACCCACGTCGTACACCTATTGGTTACCATGGTGGTATGATGTTTACACGTTTGACATACAACTTCTAATTTTTTGAAGTAATGATAAAAAAAGGCGGTGATTTTTCACCGCCTTTTTTGTTTACAAACTTAACTTTCCATAGTCATATTGAGATTGACAAAGAATGAAATAATCGCGTTTATCGGTGGAATTTCTTCATCGGAACAAAATTTGTGCAACAGCACCTGAGATTGACACGTTTCACTCACAATGACATGGCTGGGAATGATATAGATTAAAATGAATTCAGAAGATAAAAAGATGATTGGTGTTGTTGGGGGTATGGGGCCCTATGCAGGGCTCGATT
>Ga0209263_1001063_pt1 | contig 16002 bp, 14 predicted proteins | sample SaaInlV_DNA_100m_FD_184684 | JGI IMG/M metagenome (GOLD analysis project Ga0209263, IMG submission 184684) | Marine microbial communities from expanding oxygen minimum zones in the Saanich Inlet - SI075_LV_DNA_100m (SPAdes) (version 2) | ecosystem: Environmental > Aquatic > Marine > Unclassified... | reverse complement strand
TGAGAGTGCTGCAAAAATGGTTGAGCAGGGGTTTACTGCTGTGAAGTTCGACCCGGCTGGCCCTTATACCGTGCGCGGTGGTCACCAGCCCTCGTTGAGCGATATAGAGCGCTCGGTCACTATCTGCCGGCACATACGAGAAACGGTGGGAAACCGCGCCGATATTCTTTTTGGTACTCACGGGCAGTTCACCACTGCGGGCGCTATTCGTCTGGCGAGAAGACTGGAACCCTATGATCCTCTGTGGTTTGAAGAGCCCTGCCCGCCGGATAACCTGCTGGAGTTTGCCAATGTGGCCAAGCAATGCCGCATACCGGTGGCTACCGGTGAGCGGTTGACCACCAAGGCGGAGTTTGCCACCTTGCTGCGCACCGGCGGTGTGGCTATTTTGCAGCCGGCGTTGGGCCGCTCTGGGGGCATTCTTGAGACCAAGAAGATCGCCGCCATAGCCGAGAGTTTCAATGCCCAGGTGGCTCCACATTTGTATGCAGGACCTGTGGAGTGGGCAGCCAATATCCAGTTAGCGGCTAATATTCCCAACCTGTTGATGGTAGAAACGATACAGACCGGTGGCGATTTTCACCGCCAGTTGATCGGCGATACCATTCGCTGGGAAGATGGGTATATCGTCCCGCCCACAGCGCCTGGTCTGGGCATCGAGTTTGATGAAGCCCTGGCAAGGGCGCACCCTTGGCAGGGCACCGGCCTGCATCTTGAGATGCAAGAAGCACCCTGTAACTATTCGACCGAGAATGTTTTTCTCGGTGGTGCCCCGCCGGTTGCGGATAAACCCTAACGCCGATTCGGGCTACGTCAGTGAGATCGATCGAACCCGGACCACTGCTGATTTAAGAGACACTGCCGGAGCCCAGTTGCACATCCGCCTGGTAGTGCACCGTGATTGCGTTGATGGCAGTCTCCAACTGAGCCATGTCTGTATCAGCCGGGAGTTCCAGCGTATCAAAACCACAGCGCGCCAGCATATCGGCCTGGTCGATGCGGATGTCTCCCGTGGCCCGTAACTCACCGGCATACTGGTATTGGGTGCGCAGCTGCCGGGCCAGGCTGTAGCCTCGGCCATCGTTAAACACCGAAAAATCGATCTCGATGACGCGATAGGTGCCAGGAGTGGATGGCAGGTCTTCGACCCGGTCGGTTGCGCCAAGTTGCAGGTGACCATCGTCCGAGCATCCCCGGTGCGACTGCCACGTTTTATTGGGAGCCACGGCTTGGCCAATGCGGCTGCACTCGCTCGAGGGTCCGTCGGTGTCAGGCCGCCAGCGTATCTGTACGATGATGGGTATCGCCATAAACTGCCTCCTTGAAAGGGGTGTTACCCAGGCGCCGCCAGGTATCGATAAAACGTTCTCTCGGTCGACGCCACGCAAGATAGGCTCGCAGAATCCGCTCTATGGCCTCAACGATCTCATCGGCAGAAAACGCAGGTCCGAGGCGTTTGCCAATGGCACCATCGTTACCGGGAGCGCCACCGAGGGTCAGTTGGTACCAGTGTTCGTCACGTTTTTTTACGCCAAGGATGCCGATATGTCCGAGGTGGTGATGGCCGCAGGCGTTGATGCAGCCAGACATCTTCAGTGAGATATCCCCCAGGTCGTAGAGGTGGTCAAGATCATCAAAGCGCTGGTTGATCATGCTCGACACATCCAGAGAGCTTGCGTGCGCCAGCGAGCAGTAGTCGGCACCCGGGCAGCAGATCATATCCGTCAGTGTGCCAATATTAGGTGTCGCAAGTCGGTGGATTCTAAGACCTTGCCATAGGTCATAAAGATCAGTCTCGCGCACATGGGCGAGTAACAGATTTTGCTCGTGGCTTACGCGGATTTCACCGAAACTGTAGCGCTCGGCAAAACCGGCGAGCGCCTCCATACCCTTCGCGCCCAGATCCCCCGGCGCCGCACCCGGCGCCTTCAGCGAGGCATAGATGATCCGGTAGCCGGGCACACGATGTAGCGTCGTATTATGCGCAACCCAGCGAGCAAAATCGGCATTACGGTCGCAGTCGAAGGTCAGGCGGCCGCTCTTGCCTGGGGCGCTCGGGTCGTAGCGTGATTCCACAAAGTGCGCACGCATCTGCTCTACAACCTCGCCCGACAATCCCGACTGCACCTTCTGAATCAATGCCCATTCGCTATCGACCTTGGTTTTGAAGGTGTCAATCCCCAGGGCGTTGACTAGGATCTTGATCCGAGCCTTGTACTTGTTGTCGCGCCGACCCTCAAGATTGTAGATGCGCAAAATAGCTTCGACGTAGTTGAGCAATTGCGCGCCGGGTAATCTTTCGTGAATGATCTGGCCCATGAAGGGGGAGCGCCCAAGGCCCCCGCCAACCCAGACGCGAAAAACAGTGTCCGACCCAGCCTCATCAACGACCTGCAACCCGATATCGTGAAATCTAACGGCGGCCCGGTCATGGCGGGCGCCTGTGACAGCAATCTTGAACTTGCGTGGCAGCCAGTTGAATTCCGGGTGAAGGGTTGACCACTGGCGTAGCAGTTCGCACCAGGGCCGCGGGTCTTCAATCTCGTCGGCTGCGACACCGGCAAGGGGGTCGCTGGTGATGTTGCGCACCACGCTGCCACTGGTCTGGATAGCATGCATCTCAACCTGCGAGAGGTCAGCCAGTAACTGTGGCACCTGTTCCAGCTTTGGCCAGTTGAACTGGATGTTCTGGCGGGTAGTAAAGTGACCGTAGCCCCGGTCATAGGTCCGGGCAACCCGTGCCAGAGCTCGTAATTGCCCACTGGACAGCAGTCCGTAGGGAATGGCGACCCGCAGCATGGGTGCGTGCAGTTCCATATACAGGCCATTGCGCAGTCGTAACTGCTGGAACTCGTCTTCGGCTAACTCGCCGGCGAGATAGCGGTTTACCTGGCCGGCAAATTGCTCAGTGCGCTGGGCCAGCAAGGCGCGGTCGGGTTCGTTATAGATATACATGCTGTTCTCCTCGTTGCCGCCCGTCAGGCGACCTTGAGATCAAGGCGCCGGTGCGGCCCCGGGCTTGTGGTGGTGTATTGCAGGCTGGCTTTATTCTTTGGGCGCAGATGGGCAAGGGAGTGCTGGCAGGGTAGGAAGTAATCAGGCCTCGATCAAGGCAGTTTTAGAAAATAATGCTAAAAAACTTGAAATATAAGAAAAATAAGTTAAAACTATTCATATTATTGCTCGTGAATAGAATAAAACACTATGGATAAAGTAGATCGACAGATCCTTGATCTGCTCCAGCAGGATGCGGGGCGATCAATTGAGCAGATTGCCAAGGCTGTCAACCTATCGGCAACGCCGTGCTGGAAACGTATCCGTCGACTGGAGACCGAGGGTGTGATCCGTAAACGAGTCGCGCTATTGGATCCGCACAAAGTTGGAGCGGGCATGGTGGTGTTTGTCGAGATTCGTACTCACGATCACAGTGCCGAGTGGTTGGCCCGCTTCACCGAGGCGATTGACGAGATGCCCGAAGTTCTTGATTTTTACCGAATGGCAGGCGATTTGGATTATCTGCTCCGGGTCGTGGTGCCGACGATGGATGCGTTCAATGATTTCTACAAGGCGCTGATTGGCCGCATCCCCTTCTCCAACGTGACCTCGAGCTTTGCCATGGAGACGATCCGCTACACCACGGCCCTGCCGATCACCCCGTCTTGAGGCTGCGATCGAGATCAACGGTTGATGGTGAAGACGATACCCACGGGGGTGTATTTCACCGCAAATGGATTGGCGACACTATTCGTTGGCAGAGCGGGCTTACTGAGACACCAGACACCTCGGAGCTCAGTATCGAATTTCACGAGAGTTTCATTCCAGCGCATCCCCGGCCGAGCGCAACTCTGCGCCTTGAGATACAAGAAGCGTTCTGCAATTATCCACTCGAGAATGGATTGGTCGATGGCGCGCCGTCGATCGCTGATAAAACTGTCGACTAACTCGGGTGGGCTCAGCCAAAACGGTTAGCCTCTCCAAGACAAACTTTCACATTCATGTCGTGCGCCAGGGATTAAGATTAGGAAAATATGATCGGAGAGATCTAATGAAGAAGTTGATGGGTTTTCTGCTAATTTCTGTGATTTCCATTACCTTGGGAGTTTCCGTCATGGCAGATGGTGGTTATGGCGGTAAGGAAGAATCCCCCGAACTCATGCAGGCAGGAAAGTTGATTAAAGCCGAAGATTTTGAGGCCGCCATTCCACTGTTGGCTGATGTACTGAAAGCTGAGCCAAAGAATGCGGATGCCCATAACTGGATGGGCTATGCCCAACGTAAGCTGGGTAACTACGAGAGCGCAAAGATCCACTATGAGAGCGCGCTGAAGATCGACTCCAAACACAGGGGTGCACTGGAGTACTACGGGGAACTGCACCTGTTGATGAATAATCTGGCCGCTGCGGAAGAACTTTTAGCACGCCTTGATAAAACCTGTTGGTTTGGTTGCGGCGAATTCGATGATCTCGAAGAAGCTATCGAGGCCTACAAGGCTGGGCAGTAATTCACCTTTGCACAAGAACTTTTTGCCCGCCCGAAATTAAGCCACCGACGTTTCTTCTAAGGGACTGATGCCCTCAGCTTTTGTGGCGGGTGCTGTTGTCTACCCGCAGTGGTTATGTTTTTTCCACATATCCGGATCATGCCCTTTGGGGATATTCGCGCAGGGATCGTCACTGGAATATCCACGCAGGCGGTTATAAAGTGCTACTTGGTCGGACTTCAGAATCGGCCTGGCTTCAAGGTGCGCGCTAAGATGGACGAAACGAAGTTCGGCACGTACTGCGCCGATCTCAAGCAACAGGGCTTTCAGCATCTCAGCAGAGAACTGTCCTGAAACAAATTGTGTATTGAGTTCTTTTTCCAGTGCCACGTAGCGTTTCCCCAGTTCGCGGGCTTTTTGGTTCATCCTGGTCCATAGGGCTTCGATAGTACTGACCTGCTCGGGTGTGAGGGCTATTTCCTGCTGCATCTCCAGAAGATGGGCAGGCCCCGGCACCCCATTCAGTTCGGCCGGCTTCGCCAGACCCCAGCCACGGCCGTTGATCAGGTCGTCAATATCCTCGGCAGACAGTGACTTGATAACACGGGTTTCTTGTCCGACGTAAGGTGAAGCCACGATACTGCCACCGTGAGCCGTTAAGGACAGTAAAGAAAGGCCAAAAATAGCGACGATCAATTTCAAGGTGTGGTGTGTCATAGCGGATTTTCCTTCGCAAGCCTAGGCTCAGTTATTGTTAATTTCCTTATTATGGATTTCGATGACCTCTTCGGGCCAGGTGGATTTGATATAGGACAGTACCGCGATGATCTCATTGTCTGACAGCACACCTTCATAGGCCGGCATATGGGTCTTGTAATCCTCACCGGCTGTTACCTTAGGCCCAAACTTGGTCAGCTCGAACAGCAACTTGTCATTGTGGTGCCAGGTGTGGCCGGTCTCATCGTGGGGTGGCGCCGGAAGGTATCCAGCTGCATTGCGCTTGTGCCAGTTGGGCGCGCCCTGTCGTTCCACGCCGTGACATCCGCCGCAATAGCCGCGATAGAGCTGCTTGCCCTCGGTAACGACTGCCGGGTCTTTGTATTTAAGTTTGAGAGCTGGTTGCGCCTTGGATGAAACGTCGACGCCCAGGCGCTGGATTAGCCCGGCTGCGGGCACGTAACCCCCAACCACCTCACCGTTGTCGAGCACCAGGGTAGGGGTACCGCGCACCGGAATCTGCAGGCCCAGTTGGTGCTGCGCCAGCACCTGATTCTCGCAGTTCTTTTCTTCTACCGCACCACCAGTTTTGGCGGCGGTCATGGCCGCCTGGCGATCAGCCGCGCACCAGATCGATACCATGCGTTGATAGGCTGGGGACTTGATACCACCGCGGGGAAAGGCAAGGTAGCGTACCGTAATACCGGCATCATTGAGGAGTTCAACTTCACCGTGCAGTTTCTGGCAATAAGGGCAGTCAATATCGGTAAACACCGTCAGCGTGTGTTTTTCCTGCTTGGCGGAAAACACAATGAAGTCTTCCGGAGCAATTGCCCTCAGGGCCTCGAGCCTACCGAGGCGCCGCTGTCCCTCGGTCAGGTTGCGCCGCTGTTGTAGATCAATGATATCGCCGCGAACCAGATAACGGCCATCAGTGGTGATATACAACACTTCCAGGCCATAGCGCGCCACATAGATTCCGTCTATCTCCGACGGGCTAATAGCGTCGGATGGGACTTCAAGGTTCAATACAGAAAGTGAATCGGTGATGGCATCGGGGATGGTTTGTGCCCACGTCACCGAGTTGCCCCCAGCCAGCAATCCGCCGATAAGAACACCGTGCAGATGGCGTAGCAGCGCTCGGATTTTCATCATTGTTTTTGACATTTGCATCAGTACAGTCCCATAGCCTTTTGTGCCCAACGGATAAAGCGCACGACTGCCTCTGCCTCGTTGGTCTTGATACCGAGCACCGGCGGCATATCGCCGAAGTTCCAGTGATGCTGTGGTACGCCTCGGATCATGGCGCGATAAAAGGCCGTATCACTGTGGTGCGAGGGGTTGTAGTAGCCGTGCATCAGCGGCGGACCATTATCTGAGCCCTCGAGTGCCTTGCCGTGACAGGCAGCGCAGTGCTGATTGAAGTTGGAGTGCCCAAGGCCAAACTCAAAAGGTACCGGAGGCAGTTCATGGCCGTCCGCCAACACTGCCGGTAATGGCAAGGCTATCAGCCCTGCCCCAAGGAACCACCTGATCAATATCTGTTTCATGTTGTTATCTCCCAGAAAAGCATGAGATTTGCGGACGCATTCAGTCCATGGGTGCAGGGCCTGCCGTCAGGGCAAACACTTAATCGGCCAGGCCTCCGTTATAGCGGGAGAGTCAGTTTGGGCGGCGGGTAGTCGATTGGGATGACGAGAGAAGTTATGGCCAGGCGGCTGACTTCGTGCAATAACGAATCACGCTGGAAAATAGAACCCAGGGTGGCTCCGGGCATACATGGCGAATGATGGCACTGATGGGAGGGTTCGCAATCTGTTATCGCGCATGACCCACCCTGATGACCTGAAGTATCGGAGACCACGATTGTCCGGGAGTGGTCGGTGTATCCATCACAGTGGATCTTTTCCGCTGCAAACGCCGACTGAGCAGCGGCCGGAAAACCTGCAATCGCAAGGACGAAGAATGTTATTAGCCAGAGCATGCTGCGCATGGATTGCTTATAACACAGATCACAGTCCGGCTAATGTGAACGTGTCGTAATGTAGGGGTATCTGGTGATGGGTGTGGGGTGCAACAACGCGATCACAGACCTCAGACATTTCTTGCGCCCCCAAGGAAGGATGCTTTCGCATTTTGATGGGACGACATTTCTTTCACCTGTGAAAAACCTTGTAGCGCTCTACCCCCCACAGAGGATCGCCGCAAACGTCTTGTTACAGCCCCAGAGTGCGGGAGGCAGAACTGAGTTTGCAGAACGACATCTGCTGCGAGCGGCAAGTGATTGGCATTCACTGTCGAACCGTGGCTTGCGAGTGAAGCGAATAGCTTAACGAGCCGCGCTTGTGATAGTTGTTAAACTCGAATTAGCAGCGACTCAATCGAATCTTTCAAAAATGCCCAACTGAACTCTCCAACGTACATGCTCTTTTTTATAACCTGTTCTTTGGAGACGAGATTTTCGATCGACTCAAGACAGATAGAGCGAGGCCGCGGGAGAGCGCAGGCGATTCTTCAGTTGCTAGCCAGGGCCTGGTCCTGATCAGGAGTGTTCAGCAGGGCCAGTAAAGTACCGAGGTAATCAATTCCGGCATCTCCCTCGACCACGCCTTGGGGCTCACCTGTGACTTTGTAGGCAGTCGGGTTAAGCCAGTCGCTATAGGTGGACAGCGCAGCAAAGGGTCGATAGTTGTCGCCATTGAATAACTGGACGTAGTTATCTGGGTTCAGCGCATGGATATAGGCATGTGGAGTCATCCAGTAGAGGTAGGTATCCGGGTCCACGAAGGTGGCGTAACTTTCCGGTTTAACCCAGGCGACCCAGTTATTGGGGTTGAAGAACTGGGCATAGAATCGGGGATTGAGAAACTGGGCGTAGGTGACCGGGTTAGTGAACACCATGTGCCAGCTGGTATGAGTCTGGGGATTGAGCATCACCGCCCAGCCAGCCGGGTGCGCGGGATTGAAAGTCGCTGCGAGGTTCTTCGGCGGGGCATTGTTAAACCAGGTGGACATATCCAGCAACTCGATGCCGGCATCGCTCTGGTAGCGGTAATCCGCAGTGGTGGGCTCTGCAGCCACGGCCAATGGGGATAAGGTGAAAGTGAGCGTCGCAAAAATAGTGGCTAGCCAGGGGGTCAGGGTACGCATCATCGGTTCTCCAGTAGGTAATAGTGAGCACGGCCCTCAGATCAAGACCATAATATTTCAAATATTGATACTTTATTATATTCTGATGTTATACCTCAAACCAATTAAATCTCCTTATCATATGGATCAGGAAAAGAGCTCAAAACAAGGTAAGCCATTGTTTTTGCGCAGGAGTATATTTTCCAAGTTCCTCGAAGTGGTCAGTACCTGGTTTAGCACGAGAGCGAGATAGCCGATCCCGATCAAAGCCAGAGAACATTCCACCCGCGAGGAGCGTGGTGACGCGCTTACAAACCCTATTGCGTCTGGCAGTTCTTAATGCCGGTCACTCGGGCTTTAATCTATCCGTGACGAAGAGATAGTCACCTCCGGGGGCCGCCTGGTGACAGGCAATACACCCTTTCGTTGCGCCCTTGGCGACCCGTCCAGCGAGTGCCATACCCTTGGGGTTTTTCAACACCGAACCATCGGGAGCGTATTTCACCCAGAACCAGTCTTGATTGTCAGGGTCATAGCCCGACTCACGTTTGAACATAACGGTTACGGCTTTCAGATGTTTTTCCCGCTCGTTGGATACGGTTTCCGTCGAGATTCCCGCAGGACCGTAGTTGCGCTTAACTACGGCCCAGTTGTTGTGTTTGCCTACTGTTACCTTTGCTTCAAGTGTTTCAAGGACAAATCCATGGGGTTCTGTTCCCGCATAAGGCTTGGAGTAGATCGGGTTTGCTCCTACCAGACCCTTGGTCTCAAGGGCAGACCACAGTGTCGCCGCATATTCCAGATCGGCCTTGTTACCAAAGGGCGCTCCAGCCCCGGCTACACTTGTGAAAGCCAGAGCAACACCCAGCAGTATCGGTTTGGATAGTCTTTTTTTACAGTTGTTGGTAGTGAAAAAGGTCATAGAAAAAATCTCCCTGGTCTTTCTGGTTGGAATAAAATACGGTATATCTAATATCTACTGTATAATTATAAAAGACAAGTACGCACTAAAAAGTAACTAAAGGGAAAATAGGGCATCAAATGAAAAAGATCACGACAACCTGCCCGGTGGAGCGAAGCCTGGACATCATTGGTGGTAAATGGAAACTCTGTATCTTGTCGAAGCTACAAGTAGGACCAATACGCTTTGGCGCCCTGAAACGAGAAATGCCAGACATCACGCAAAAGATGCTGACCCAGCAACTCAGAGACCTGGAAACAGCGGGTCTGATTCATCGTAAGGTCTATGCTGAGGTACCACCCAAAGTAGAGTATTCACTCACAGATTTTGGGCACACCCTCAGGCCCATGGTCGACTTTGTCAGTGGCTGGGGTATCAAGAACAGCGAGCAGATCAATCAGGCGCTGGGGGCACTGGGTCGGGTTTGACTGTCGCAACAACCAACTAGACACGAGACGAGGCAACACCAGATGAGTCTTAATGAAATCAGAGCACTCACCTTTGATACCGGTGGAACCATCCTGGACTGGCATACTGGATTTGCCACTGCGCTTAAGAATATTGGGAAAATCCACCAGATCGAAAGAGACTGGGGCAGCATAGCCAATGCCTTGCGACGTCGGTCGCTAGGGAAAATGGTGAATCTGGGTGAGCACGAACCGCCTCAATACAATTTTGATGACGCACACCGCATGACCCTTAATGAGATTTGTGTCGAGAATGGATTGGATTCGTTTACTGAGGAAGAACGCTACAGCATCTGGTGGGAGACAGTACACAGCCTCACCACATGGCCGGACTTTCCCGCTGTGTTGCCAAAACTCCGTGAACGATTGATGTGCGTTTCTTTCACCATTCTAAGTTTCCGGATTGTTATGGATACGGCGAAGAGAAATGGGCTGACTTGGGATGCAATACTATCGTGCGAGGCAATCGGGAAATACAAACCGCTGCCTGAAGCTTACGAGCGGGCAGCACACTACTTGCAACTTGAGCCCCACCAGTGCTGCATGGTGGCTTGTCACAATTTCGATCTCAATGCCGCGAAGGCCGTCGGCTTCAAGACAGCCTTTATCCGGCGCCCAGATGAGTGGGGAGATGAAGGCCCACCTGATCCTGAACCAAACCCCGAGCATGACTTAATTGTGGATAATTTTCAGGCTTTAGCTCAAGCGTTTGGAGTCTCAAAAGTTTAGGTTGAAACTGGTAAATAGTTTACATTTCAGTGGTGTTAATGATGTCCTACACGCGCACTCACGGGCCGGTACTACGTCAGCTCCAGTTGGACAGAATAGTCTGATTGCCTAAGAGAGAGTTTTAACTCATCGTTAACCTGAAGAGAAAACGATGATGACAGACAGGGACGTTAATGCCGCCTATACTCACGATGGCTGCCAGCCTGCGTTGTGTTTGCTTAGTCGTGGTGCTAGCTTATGCCACCTTGCAAAGATGCGGGTGATCTATTACCTCCATAAAGCATGGATTATGGGCGCGCGAACATGAGCAATGATCAGGTCATTCTTCACCACTACCCCCAGTCACCGGTCAGCGAAAAGGTCCGCGTGGTACTGGGCCTGAAGGGGCTGGCCTGGAAGTCCGTGGAAATCCCGCGCCTGCCGCCAAAGCCAAACCTGATGCCGTTGACCGGGGGCTATCGGCTAACACCGGTGATGCAAATCGGCGCTGATATCTATTGCGACACCAAATGCATTATTCGGGAGCTGGAGCGGCGATTCCCCGAACCCACGCTGTTTCCGGGCGGCGCACACGGCCTGCCCTGGGCCCTGGGGCAATGGACGGATGGGCCATTGTTTCAGGACGTGGTCTGCGTGGCGCTGGTGGAGATGAGCCCGAACATGCCAGCCGAATTTCTGGCCGACCGGGGTCCACTGTATTTTGGCCCGGGTTTCTCACTCGACGATATCAAGGCGAAATATCTGGAATGCCTCTCCAATGTGCGGACGCAGTTCGGCTGGATCGATGAGCGGCTGTCGGCGCGGGATTTCATACTGGGCGCTACACCGGGCCTGCCCGATGCCCTGGCCTATTATCTGGTCTGGTTCCTGCGCGACCGCATGGCCAAGGGCGAAAGTTTCCTCTCCCAGTTCAAGAATCTGGTGGCCTGGGAACAGCGGGTCAAGGCCATCGGCCAGGGTGCACCAGAAGGCATGAGCGATCTTGATGCGCTGGAGATTGCCCGTCAGGCCACGCCGCAATCACCCCAACAATCCGACCCCGGCGACCCCATGGGGCTGACAGTCGGCGCCGAAGTTGCCGTATCGCCCAGCACCGGCGGACCGGCGGTGGCCGGCATCCTGCACGGTAGTTCCGCCAACCATGTGACGCTGATGCGCAATGATGATCAGGTTGGCCAAATCTGCGTGAATTTTCCGCGCTTAGGCTACCGAGTGAATGCCAGGGATTAGGCCGCTTGCAGATTGTGGCAGGAAGAGGCGTTAATGCTGTCTATACTCAGATCGAGTCTTTCTTCACCGCTTTCCAGCGGGTTCCCTGGCTCTTAGAATCTGCATTGATTGAATGATCGATTCTGGTTAGTACCATTAGTGGCCGCGCTATGGCTTCAAATGAGTACGCCTTAGTACGCGCTATAAAGCGATGGCCTTCTTTGGGCTGGGGGCGCAAATTACTCCCCGCAGAAAAAGGCTCCCCCCGCATATACCTCGCCGACTCAACAAAGCAAAATAGAGCGCTGGCATCGTTCGATGAAGAATCAAATATTGTTGGAGAACTATTATGTGCCTGGTGAGCGAAAAGCCGCGCTGCACAAGTTTGTCGATTACTAAAACCGTGAACGCAATCGCGAGTCACTCAAAAACCTGACACCGGCAGATGTGTTTTATGGCCGTAGCCAGGAAATACTAGATCAACGGGAAAAGATCAAACTGGGCACTTTGGTGAAGCGCAGGAAAACGCACTACCATAATCATGCAGGCCACGCACCCAGATGAGACAATGTGTCTCTTAAATCAGACCGCTAACTGTCCAAAAGGGTTCGACGACGTACAGGTTCTGTGGGTGGATTTAATCCTCTCCACCCACAGAAAGATAACTGTATTAATTAATTGTCATACCTGTAACTTTTCCAACGGTTTCATTCCAAGTATTAGTGCAATTTTTATCTACACTGTTACATGTTTTTTTCCAAGTCGGTAAAACTACTTCTAATGCAGCTTCTTTTACTTTAGCAGTATCAGAATCACTCAATACAACTCTTTTCAAATTGTATTTGGTATGTTTTTCGCAAGGCTCTTCACCAATGATACATCTAATCGCATCGTCGTTGACTGTATTCGCTGGTGGCAGGAAAGGGCGTTAACGCTGCCTATACTCGTCGTTCGCCGTCAGTTGGAGATGTTCAAGTCGAACACCTTGTTAACCAGGTCCAGGCTGCGAATCCCAAGGTGATCAGGAGCGGGCGCGGTTAATGTGGACTGGGGTCAGGGCATTGCTGCGGTTTACCGGGTCTCGATCTTGACGGTTATGTCCGCACCGGCAACAGGCACATAAGCACGCAACACCGCGTAGAACGGCTTGCCAGTGGGAATCCCGTTCTTGCCTTCGCCATCGGGGCTGAGAGTTACGGTGTAGGTGCCGTCGGCGTTCTGCTCTGACGAATAGCGGGTGCGGTCGTAGATCTTCTTGTCGTTGGCGATCAGTAACTTGTTGTCGGAGCCGTACACGGTGATTGAGAAATAGCCGTCGTTGTGCACGATGCCGGCCGGTACCGTCAGCACGTAGGTGCTGGCGCCATTGAAGGGCTGCCCGTTCTCATCGGCCAAAATGGTGCCGTAACGCACCGTCTCAGACGGCGTGCCCAGCTGGCCCAGCATCACGGCGCCGGCCGCGGTGATATCGCCGACATCGCCTGATTTCTGGCCAAAGGCCTTGTCCGGCTCGAGGTAGGTAATCGATGCGGTGATGATCGCGAGTGCCGCCTTTTCGATCGCCGGTGAGAAGCGCTGCACGTCGCGGTGTGTGTCGCCGTCACCGCCTTGCATGCGGATCGACTGGCCGAGCCGGGTGACTTCGTCTTTATTGCCGACCACTACCATCCGGGTGAGGGCGAGGCCCTGGTCGGTCTCGAGCACCACGACGTGAAAGTCGCCAGTGGGCGCGGTCTGGTCGGGCCGCATCAGCACGATCGGCTTTTCCGGGTTGACGATCACTGCCGGCACGTTGTGCAGCATGTCGAAGATCGATACCGAAAAGAATCGTTCGTAGCGGGGCGTTCGCAGCACAGCCGGTCCTTCAGAGAGGCTGAACCAGTTATAGCCGTAATCGACAGTCGCCTGCGGTGAGACTACCGTGGTGTCGCTGGGGTCGACCAGGCCGGTAAAGCTGAAGGTGCCGGGACTGTTATGTTCAAGCCAGGCCTGCATCATCTTGACCTGCTCCTGGTTCGGGTATTCTTTGATGTAATCCTCGATGCTGTCCAGGGCATGGGCTTTGAAGCCGAGGAGAAGAGTTAGGAATAGCACTGCCAGTTGACGCATGAATAAGCTCCTAGAAGTCGATGGCGTTTGATACGACGTGATGGGCCAATAACCGACAGCCTGAAAGCAAGCGTTACATTTACCCGTTGGCCCTGTCAACCCAACAGGGTGCGCCTGAACAGCGTCTTGCTATACTCAGAGCAAGTCTTGCCCAATGTGGGAGCCTATCAGGAAAGTGGTGAACGCCCCAAGGTCTCATAGTGGAGCGCGGGAAAATATTTTTTGACGTCATACGCCAAAATTGATTGAAGATTAGTTCGCCAAGAGTTTTCGGGATCAATAAAATCTACAAAAGAGCTTTCTATATCAACTAAATTGACCGTGTAGTTTCCGTCAGCTGGTTGGTAATCACCTGCCTGATGGGCGGAAAGGCATTCCCCAAGTGGAGCACCACTTTGCGCGCCAGGCGGTGCAGCGGTAGATCGTTGGTAAACAGTTTGACGATGGCATTGGTGCCCAGGTAGATCGGCCTTGCGGCCCGCCGGTGGGTTGATTCGTACCGCTTCAGCAGGCTGTCCGAACTGATATCCCGACCTGCACCCGCCGCCGACCTGACCAGGCCGGCCAGCGTGTGCTGCCCCCTGAGCCCCAGGTTGAACCCGTGCGCGGTCACGGGATGCATGCCAACGGCCGCGTCCCCGATGACGGCGAACCGCGGTCCCACGAACCGGTTGGCCCATACCGCAACCAGGGGATAGGCAAAGCGCTCGCCGTTGAGGTCCATCGCACCCAACTTACCACCGAACTGCTGTTCGACGTCCTGGTTGAATGCGCTCACGGGCTGGGTCATGAAGTGGTCGGCCCTGTCGGTGGGTACCGTTATGACGATCGAAGATTCGTACTCTGAAAGCGGCAACACGGCCAGCGTCTGGCCGTAGTGGAAGCATTCCCAGGCGGTCGCCTGGTTTGACTGCCGATGCTTCATTCTGCACACGATGGCAACCCTGCCGAAATCGTGCATGGATGCCGGGATACCTGTATTTCTGCGGATTTCCGAGAATCGGCTGTCGGCGGCCACGATCAGTGAGGCATTGACCATTTCCTCGTTCGATAGATTGACTTGAGCTCCATCCCGGCCCGCAACTACGGATTTGGCGGTTGTGCCGGTAAGTAACTGAATGTTTTCGCATCCGCTCACCCGCTCATAGAGGGCCTTGCGAAGCAGGTGGTTGGATACCAGGAACCCCAAGTCTTGTTCGAGGCCTTTGTCACGATCAAACTGCAACAGGTAAGGTGATTCGCCATCCACCACACGGGCTTTCCTGATGGGAAAGATTTCATCACCCGGCAGGCGGTCCCAGACTCCGAGTTCCGAGAGGATTTTCCGGGATAGGTGCGTCAGCGCGATATCACGACCATCGACGGGCGGATCGGCGAGAGTTGCACTGGCACATTTTTCAACCACCAGCACCCGCAGGCCGGTGCTCTCCAGGGAACTTGCGAAACTGAGTCCGGCCGGGCCGGCCCCGACTATGACAATATCCTTTTTCATGCCTTGAGCCTGTTGCTGATGCCTGATTGTGCATTGTCCTACAAACCTATCGGGCCGGAATTGATACACATCAAACGGCCCCGCGGCGAAAAACCTTAGCTTATTCGCGGACTCTCACGGCTCGAGGAACGTTCCTGCATCATGGGGTGCACGCCCACGCTGTGAAGAATCGAGTCGACGAGGTGGGCTGCACAGCGTCGCCTACCTGCAAGATCCAATCTTTGGCCTGGAAGATCCCTCGGGGGAGGGTCTGGTGTCTTTTCTAACCAGCCATGCCCGCTAGCCATTACAGTAGTCAGGGGTAACAACAGACCAACGATGATGACCGGGAATAGATTTAACGCAGATAGTACCTGTAGTTTTTTGTTCGGGTTATTCACTTGAGAGGGCCAGTTTGCTTGATGCTGGTGTTGCGCGGTCGACCGACCAGTAACGCAATTCATTGACCTGTTCACGCATGGTTTTTGATAACGGTACGAATTGCCCCATGCTGCGTGTGATATCGCGTTGCACAAAAGGTCGATCGTCAGCATAGGCCAGTATCCGGGCAGATTTTATCTGCCTGTTCAATTTCTGCGCCGAGCCATTGGTCGGGCAATATGAAGCAGGGCAAAGCTACAAACATTGATATTAATCAGTCCCTGAGGCCACAAAGGAAGGGATAGCACGATAGCATCCTCGCGGGCATTCCAGAAAATCAGCGGCGTCG
>Ga0209263_1001002_pt1 | contig 16611 bp, 10 predicted proteins | sample SaaInlV_DNA_100m_FD_184684 | JGI IMG/M metagenome (GOLD analysis project Ga0209263, IMG submission 184684) | Marine microbial communities from expanding oxygen minimum zones in the Saanich Inlet - SI075_LV_DNA_100m (SPAdes) (version 2) | ecosystem: Environmental > Aquatic > Marine > Unclassified... | reverse complement strand
ACATCAATGATGACTGAACAGACAGTTGTATTATCGACAGAACTCCACGACAAGCACCTTGCTTTGGGAGCAAAAATGGTGACTTTTGCGGGCTACCACATGCCACTGCAATACCAAGGTTTACGCGTAGAGCACCATGCTGTTCGCCAATCCATTGGGGTGTTTGATGTGTCGCACATGGGGGAGTTTTGGGTCAAGGGACCAGATGCTTTGGCCTTTTTGCAGTCGGTTGTATCCAATGATGTAGCGAAGCTAACCTCTGGGAAAATCCAATACGCTTGCCTGCCAAACGATAAGGGGGGCATCGTTGATGATTTACTGGTGTACTGTGAATCAGAAAGCCTCTATATGTTGGTTGTCAATGCATCTAACATGGCAAAGGACATGGCTTGGCTAGAGGGCCATGCAGGTGGTTTCGATGCCACAATCAGTGATGCATCTCTGGAGACTTCGTTGTTGGCTGTGCAAGGCCCCAAAACGATTGAAGCCCTACAATCATTGACAGAAGTGGACTTAGCTGACATGACTTATTACACCTATGCATGGGGCCGTTTTGCTGGCGTTGATGAGGTGCTCATCAGTGCCACGGGCTACACGGGGTCAGGCGGATTTGAGCTTTACATCCCTAAGGGTAAGGCCGCACAAGTTTGGGATGCCATCTTGGAGGCAGGTCAGCCGTATGGGATTGAACCTGCTGGACTTGCTGCGCGTGACACGCTTCGCCTGGAGATGGGGTTTTGTCTCTACGGCAATGACATTGATGAAAGCACATCACCGTTGGAGGCAGGCCTTGGATGGATCACCAAATTCACCAAAACCTTCATCAACTGGGAGGCATTGCTGGAAGAAAAAACCAGGGGTGTCAGCCGCCGTTTGGTAGGCTTTCACTTGATCGATCGCGGTATACCTAGGCAAGGTTACCCCATCACGAATGCACAAGGGGATCACATTGGCATTGTGACCAGTGGAACCATGTCGCCGTCATTGAATCAAGCCATTGGCATGGGCTATGTCCCCAAAGCCTTATCTAAGGCGGATACGGAAATTTTCATTGAGGTCAGGGGCAAGCTGTTGCAAGCAAAGGTGACCAAATTGCCATTCTATCAGGGTTGATGCTTTAAGGGGCTTTCTGTTGTGAAAGCGGTCTTTGTGTTGAGCCCAATCAAAAGTAGGATTTCCGACTCACGTTTGCTACATGCTTAGCCAATCGCATGACCTGGCGCGTGTAGCCATACTCGTTGTCGTACCAGACATAAATGACCACATGCTTGCCGTCATGGTGCATGACGGTTGCTTCTGAGTCGAAAATGGCACAGCAAGAATCACCAACAATGTCACTGGACACCAGCTCAGCGCTCATGGAAAACTTAATTTGCTCCACCAATTTACCTTCGTAAGCAGCATCTTTCATGATGGCATTGAAGGCTTCGCGGTCAGTGGTCTTTTTAAGGCTTAAGTTGAGAATAGCCAATGAGCCATTGGGTACAGGAACACGGATGGCATTGCTGGTCAATCGTGAACCCAGTCCAGGAATCACCTTATCTACAGCCTTGCCAGCACCTGTTTCTGTGATCACCATGTTGACGGCTGCCGCGCGACCACGCCGGTATTTCTTGTGCATGTTGTCTACCAAATTCTGGTCATTGGTGTAGGCATGAATGGTTTCAATGTGACCTTGCTCAATGCCTAATACATCCTCAATGACTTTCAGTACAGGGACAATGGCATTGGTCGTGCAGCTGGCCGCTGAAAAGATGGTTTCATCCTTGTCCACATCGAGGTGATTTACCCCAAAGACAATGTTAGGAACCCCACCGCCAGGTGCGGTTAGGAGAACCTTGCTTGCGCCTTTTGCTTGCGTGTGAAGGTTCAATGCCTCTCTGTCGCGAAAGGCACCCGTGTTGTCAATGATCAAGGCATTATCAATGCCATAGGCAGTGTAGTCGATTTTTGTGGGATCGCTGGCAGCAATCATCACAACGGGTCGGCCATTGACGATCAATGCGTTGTTTTCATGATCAGTCTCAACGGTTCCGGGGAATTGCCCATGGATGGAATCCACACGAAGCAAGGAAGCGCGCTTCTCTAAACTGACTTCGTCTTCACCGCGTGTGACAATGCCGCGAAGGCGCAGCTGATTGCCGCGACCTTCCTGGCTGATTAGCTCGCGTGCGACCAAGCGGCCGATGCGTCCAAAACCGTACAACACCACGTCAACAGGTTCAGAGTCGGGGTTCTGACTGTTCATGAAGGCCTTGAGTTTGGCATGAATAAAGGCATTCCTTTCCAGGTAAACGCCTGCTTCACGCTTCCATTCAACTGCCATGCGTCCAATGTCAATGGAGCTGTTTTGAACAAGGGTTTCTTGCAATGCCTTGATCATGGCCAATGAATCTTGGACAGTGATTGCCTCACCAGCCATATTGCTGGCGTGCACATGAGCCTGAAGCAATTCAGAAGGCCTTTGATCTACCAGGGCTTGGCGGAAAAGTACCACATGAACATTTTTATCAAAAAAAAGGTCGCCAACGCGCTTAATCAATGAAGTGGCAGCGCGCTCATCATGCAAGCGTTCAGATGTTTTGCTTGCGTAAAAGGAATGTTTGGAAGGGGGAGTCATCAAAGGGTCGGTTGATTCAGTGTAAGGGTAAGGCAAAAGTATTTCTACTTGGGTGAACGGCCATCCTTTCTTGCTGATTTTTTATGCCCCAATGGGTTAAAATTTACACAGTGGTTTACAGGGCGAAAGCAAACACCTCAGGTTGACCGTTAGGCATCAACCCTTGCAAAAGTAGGCCATCACCGGGGTCAAGCGTATTGATGATGGCTGAAACTTCAGCTTGATTGCTGACATATTGGTTGTTGAGTCGGACCAGTATGAACCCCTGAGGGACACCTGCTTTAGCTAGGTTTCCTTTGCCGATGTCGCTGATCTTGACACCAGATCGCAACCCATAAGTTCGCATCTCTGTCTGCGTCAATGTCTCAAAGGCAGCGCCTAGGGTTCTTAAGCTTTCCATGTCCTCCTGTTGGAGGATGTCGGTGGTTCCAACGAGGTTTTTTAATGTCACTTGGAAGGACTTGCGATTGCCATTGCGAATCACCTCAATCAATAGCTTGTCACCAGGTTTTTTTGAACCGATAATCTCTAAAAGCTCTGCTGTTTTTTTCACAATTTTACCGCCAGCATTGACAATGATGTCACCCTTTTTCAGCCCAGCATCCATAGCGCCCCCCTTGGGGCTTAGCTCAGCGATGTAAACCCCTTGGCTGAGGTCAATGTCCTCTTGCTCCTTTAAGGCCTGGTTGATGTTGGTGATATTAACCCCTAGGTATGCCCGTTGAACCATACCATAGGTCATGATGTCATTGACCACCTTGCTTACAATGTTTGCAGGTATGGCAAAGCTGTAGCCCTCATAACTTCCTGTGTGGGTAGATATCGCTGTATTGATACCAATGAGCTCACCTGAAGTATTGATTAAGGCGCCGCCACTGTTGCCGGGGTTGACGGCAGCATCCGTTTGTATGAAAGCTTCAATGGCTGATTGGTTGTCAATGATGTTGATGTTCCGGCCTTTTGCTGAGACAATGCCTGCAGTCACCGTTGAGGTAAGGTTGAATGGGTTGCCAACTGCAAGAACCCATTCGCCCAGTCGTAAATTGTCAGAATTGGCAAATGTCATGAAGGGGAGGGTTTTGTCACTTGATATTTTCAATACGGCCAAGTCAGTGGTTGCATCGATTCCAACAACTTTAGCGGCATATTCCCTGTTGTTATTAAGCGTTACAGTCAATGATACTGCGTCTTTGACGACGTGATTGTTGGTTACAATGTAACCATCGGAGGCAATGATGACACCGGACCCAGATCCTTGAACCATGCGGGGCTGGATTTGAGACCCTTCCTCAGAACCAAAGAAAAAATCCTTGAATGGGTTGAAATAATAGCCTTTCTCAACGGTTGTTTTCACATTCACGACTGCATGAACTGCTTGTTCAGCAGCTGATGAAAAATCTGTTGAGCTAACAATCCCAGGTTGGATGTTGCTTGTCAACTGGCTGGCTGGAAGGGTGTGATTTTCGTAGACCACTTGCTGGGGTTGGCTTTGCTGAAAAATTGCAGCACCGCTGATGCCGCCAAGAATGCCAATGACCACTGCGCCACCAATGGTTAAATAGGTTGATACCTTCATATTTGTTGAATTAATTCACTGCTTTAATTTCAAAAACTGTTCCACATCCTTAAATTTGAGGTATGAAATCTCATTTCACCAAATACCATGGCGCAGGCAATGACTTCATTCTCATCGATGAGATGGATGGGGATTGGCTGGATGACCGGATGATTGCCAAGGCTTGTTGCCGGCGAACAGGCATTGGTGCTGATGGTTTGGTCCGATTATCTGTCAGCCATGTAGCTGATTTCAAAGTGACGTATTACAATGCTGATGGCGCCTTAGGTAGCTTATGTGGCAATGGCTCGCGCTGTGCCGTAGACTTTGCCAAACGCAGCGACTTGTTCTCAGGTTCTGAATGCTCGTTTGAAGCGGTTGACGGCTTGCACGAGGCCTGGTGGAAGGGTTCGGATGAGGTCACGATAGCCATGGAGAACATGGCATTAGCAAAGGCTTCGGTAGGGGGTTACTTCCTGGATACCGGTTCACCACATCATGTTTTTTTGCTGCCTGAATCTGAGGATTTAGGTACATTGGACGTCATGGAATTGGGCAAGAAGCTTAGGTATGGTTATTATGTAAAACAAGGTGGCTGCAACATCAACTGGGTGCAACCCATACAAGGCGACAATGCCTATGCAATCAGAACCTATGAACGCGGCGTTGAGTCAGAGACCTTGAGTTGCGGAACAGGTGCAGTCGCAGCAGCATTGGTCATCCATCAAATAAATCGTCTGCCATCACCCATTCAACTGGAGGCTAAAGGTGGTCGACTAATCATTGACTTTGAAGGATCCGATGCGGGTTTTAAAAAAATTCAACTGACTGGGTCAGTAGTCCAGGTGTACAAAGGGCAATGGCCATGGTAGATTTTGATGTGAGATTGCGCGCTCTGGAACCTTCAGACTTGGATCAATTGCTCCAATGGGAAAACAACCCTGAACATTGGAAGGCTGGGCCTCGTTACGCCCCTTTCTCGAAAGCCATGATGCAAGCCTACTTGGATGCTGCTAAACGCGACTTTTGGGAGGTGGGACAACTGCGTTGGATGATTGAGGATGCAGCATACTCACCCTTGGGTCTTGTTGACATCTATGATGCCAGTCCACTGCACCAGCATGCCTCAGTGGGTTTGTTGGTGGATCCAGCACTTCGAGGCAGAGGCATCGCCCCGGCAGCCTTGAAGGCAGTGCAAGCATGGGCTACTGAACATGCATTGCTACGAACCCTCAAGGCAGAAATGCTGACAATCAATCATGCTGCTCGATCGGCATTCACTTCTGCCAACTTCAAAGAAGTTGGAACCATGCAACAGTGGTACCATATGTCAGATGGATGGCAGGATATGGTCATCATGCAATGGCAGCGGCCTAAGCGTCAATCATGAAGCGGCTTCGTTGGTTAACAAGTCTCGCCATAGGCTTGGCAGCTTTGGTGGCTGTGGCCCTGGTGGTAGAAAGGAAGTACCCTGCTGGACCAAAAGACATCGTGGCATTGACAGTCGACGCGGAGACAACTTGGCAAGCTGTTGAGGATCAATTGGATGGTTCCCTTCAGCCCTGGGTGTTGAAGCATTGGGCATGGCGAGCAAAGAAGGACAACAGGCAGCCACACCCAGGACATTACCGCTTGCGACATAAGGAGTCCACACTTGCCATGTACCGACGAGTCACCTTAGGTTACGAAGATGCCATTAGGGTTCGCTTGAGAGGCTACCAGTCTACGGATGCTGCGTTGGAGGATATAGCCAGTCACTTCCCCCACGAAAAATCTGCCTTCAGTGAAGCGCTGCAAGATTTTCCGGATCTGGTGTTGATGCCAAACACCTATGACATGTACTGGTCAAGCAGTCCAACAAAGGTCTTTCAGCGCTTGGCGCGTGAATACGACAGCTTTTGGGATGAATCAAGGAAGATGAAAGCCATGGCCCTTTCTCTTGAACCTTCTGAGGTTGTGGTGTTGGCCAGTTTGGTTCAAGCTGAGTCAAAGATCCTGAGTGACATGGCAACCGTTGCCAGCTTGTACCTCACACGGCTTGCCAGGGGCATGAAGCTTGAGTCAGATCCAACCGTCATTTTCGCGGTGATGGATCGTGAGCCAGGCCATGAGAAAATTCGCCGCGTAAGTCGAGCCATGACTAAGCTGGATCATCCCTACAATACTTACCAGATCAACGGACTTCCACCTAAGCCCTTGGCAACAGTAGATAGCCACATCATTGACTTGGTGTTGGATGCCAGACCTGGTGAGTACCTCTTCATGTGTGCTGATCCAGATCGTCCGGGTCATCACAATTTTGCCAAGACCCATGGTGGGCATATCCTCAACAAGCTTAAATACGTTGCTTGGCTCAATGGCCAAGGTATTTACCGTTAAAGAAGAAGGCCGAACACTCAGTGTTCGGCCTTCGGTTTAATCAGTGATCAATCAGATCAGTGCTGCACAATGAATTTCCTCATCAAGGTGCCACCTTCAACTTCAGCAATCACAGTGTACATGCCATTGGCCCACGCACTGACATCGATGTCAAAGCTATTGTAGCCAACGTCGCCTTGAACTGCCTGATGCATGATTTCCTTTCCAAGGAGGTCAATCACCCTAAGTTTCAATTTCAAGGGTCGGTCACCATTGAATTGCAGCTGTGCAATCTGGCCAACAGGGTTAGGGGTAATGTGCCCAAGGAAGAATCCAGGGATTTGATCTTCGTCCATGCCTATGCCAACAATGTCAGCTGGAGTACCTGCAGGTGATTGGTCCAAGCAGAAGTCGTCAATAGCCCATCCTTCATTCTGTTGGGTAAAGTCAGCGCCAAATCGGAATCGGAAAACCAATTTTCCAGCGTTTTCCACCGTGAATTTGATGTTGGAGGTGATCCAGCCGTTGGTGTTACCGCTCCAACCTGGACGAATGATGTCCAATGATGTCACGTGTACCGTGTTGTACCACAATCCATTTTGCAAGACGTTTCCTAAGGTATACCAAGTCACACCACCATCATAGGACCAATCCACTGAGCCACCATCGTGGTACTGCTCTGTCAGCATGTTGTGCTTGAAAGAAAGGCTGTAGGTGTTGTTGGGGTTCAAGTAGAAGAAAGGTGTGTGCACAGCGCTTTGACTCATAGAGCTGTAATTGCTATCGGCAAACGTCACCCATGCATTTGACCCACTAGCTGCCGCATTGATTTGCGTCTGGTTAGGGGTTCCAAACTCCCAATCATGCGCCAATTTCTTGTCGTTAGCGTGTAAGGCAACCCATGAGGCAATCGTGCTTGATTCAAAGTCATTGCAGTAACCATTGCCTGTTGTGATAGCAATCTCATCCAAGACATCAATCGTGATGCAGAGTTGATCATCTGTGGGGATGTCATCCAATTTGCTGTCAGGCTTGAAAGTTTCAACACAAACGTTGTAGGATCCAGCGCCACCATTGAGCCAGCCTTGTTCAAAGTCGTACCACATTTTCTGTCCCTTGAATTTGGGTGTGATATTGCCATTCTTGTCCTTGAAAATCACGGTTTCATAGTTGCTCCACGCACCGCCGTTGACTTGGAATCGCACAAGACAGCTATCCAAAGGCTTAGCTCCTGTGTTTTCAATACGGACACGCAAATGGGCTGTGTCGGCAGGAATGATCAGGTACTCCCTGGTGTCAATGGCAATAGGTGATGCAGAGTTTTGTGGTGGGACATAGATCTCAAAATCATCAATGGACCATCCTTTACCCGTGGCGCCCGCGCCTGATTTCATGACAAAACGAAGCATCAATGGATTGCTGTTGTAGTTCCAGATATTCAAAGGAAGCATAGAGGCGATGTAAGACCCACCCGTGCTGCCAGCCCAACCAGCTGAGTTCAATGAGGCAACATTGCTTGCGCCATAGCTTGAGCCATACCAGTTGACGCCGATAGCAACAGCTGCTGTACCAAACAGATTCCACTGTCCACCTTGGAAGTATTCCACCTTGCCGCCATCACCTGTAGCAAATGAGAACTTTTGCTTGAAACGCAATTCAGCGCCTTGAATGGTGTCAAAGCCTAGCAGGGTTGGAACGCGAAGGATTTCTGTGCTGTTCTCTTGGTAATCGTCATGTCGCCCAGTAACCCATGCGTTGCTGCCAGAGGCTGCGCCGCTAAATCCAGGTTTTGCAGGTGTGCCATGTTCCCACATCTGCATAGTTCCTGAACCACCTTGAGCAAAGAAGCCTAGCTCATCACCGATGCAGTTGTCAAAGTTCTCAGGCCCAACAGGTATTTGAAGGCTAGCCCTTGCAGAACTGATTTTGCTGGCTGTGTCATTGAAGGCAAAACCATCGCCTGTCATCATGGTCCATGCCTTGACCTCAAATTCACCCAGGTAGTAAGTGGGAGGTGTGCTAACAGTCAGCGAAACTTCACCGCCTGCAGGGATAGTGCCGGTATAGGCAGTGGTGTAGGTGGCTGAATTACTGCTCGTACACAAATCATTGACTTGGTAAGTAATAGGGATGTTGCTTTTCGCAACGCTACCGTAGTTGCGAATTTTCATGATCACGCTTTGAGGGCTGGTCAATGTGGTTGAATTCAATGGGGAAGAAATGATGCTTACGCCTAAGTCAGTGGCAGGTCGGTCATAAATAACCAGGTCATCAATGGCCATGTCAGCCTTGTCTCCGCCACCAATTTTCCTTGCCAAAATGCGAATTTTAATCACTTGACCCACATAGGCACTCAAGTCAACCATCTGGAATTTCCAGTCTGAAATCTCTGTCAAATGCTTTTGACCAACAAGGGGTGCGCCCGCTACTGTTTGCCAATTGTTTGACCCATTGGGTACCACTTGCACATTGAGGATGTTGATGTCAGAACCGTAGAGGTAATACCAGAAGGAGAGGGTAGGGTTGGTCAGGCCAGTCAGATCGACACATTTGACGGTTCTGAAAAGTGCGGCAGGGCTGTTAGAGCCATAGGATCCTTCAGCGTAAATGTAATTGCCGTCATTGCGTTTCCAGGACCAGCGAGGGCCCGTTCCAGTTGTCACGGTCAAATCATTGCCAACCATCCATGCAAACTCACCTGAGTTGCTTGCTGGGTAGACTTCCCAGTTTACGGTGTTGAATGTGCCTGCATTGCCTGCGCTGCCATTACCGGCAACCCAACCGGGTCCGTCAAAGGTTTCAATGGCAGGAAAACCTGTAATGGGAACAATGTGCTCAATGAATTTGAAGCCAATCGTGTCATTGTTCAAATTGGGGTCACCTGGTGCCTCACTCCATGCATAGATATGGTAGTTGCTGAAGGCAGAAAGGTCTGCCTTGGGGGTGAAAGTGTAGGTTGCTGTATCACCTAAGGTCATCGATCGGTAGACGGTGTCGCGATGCGTCACAGTGACTGATGTGCTCAAATTGGTCACAGAAAACGCCAATGGAATGGTGTCAATAGGGAAGAAGCCTTCAGAACGGAAGTGCACCCGAACGTCTTCTGTGCTGGTGTATTGACAGAAGCCATTGCTGGGCTTTAAAAAGCTCACCATTTCAATGTCTGCAGGGTCTGGTTCGTAAACAGAAAGATCATCGATGGCTATGTCACCCATGTCATTGGCCGAGGAATTGTTCTTGTTCCCAAGGAATCGCACACGAATGATTTGGCCCAAGTAAGGATCCAAATTAATCAATGCTTTGGACCAGGGTTGTGAGGAGCTGCTGTGCTTTTGTCCAGCCACCAACATCACACCAACAACCCATTTAGGGGTTACGGAACCTGTGTCAATGTCCACGCGCAAATTGCCCATGTGTTGACCGTATTTGTGGTACCAAAATTCAAACACAGCATGGTTCAGGCCTGTGAGCTTGATACAGGGTGTAATCAGCAGGGTGTTGTTGTTGGCATTGCCTTGTGAAACTTCTGTGTACAAGTACTTACCACCTCCTGAGGTGTGATCGCCCAATGGGCCAGTGTTTGCTGTACCCGTTGCGCCTTGGCGAACGGACCAACCGAATCCAGAACTTGTTGGATTCGGAGAGACAGACCAGTTTTTCCCTGAAGGGGGATTGCCTTGAGGGAAAATACCCCGATGGCTGGACCCTGTGTTCCCAGTGCCAGATCCTTGAATCCAGTTGATGCTAGAGAAATTCTCAACCCAAGGGAAGGAGGTGACCACAGAAGGGAAGCTGTTGCTGGTTGTTACACCGCAAATAAGGGGTGGTGAGGGGTCAATCCAGAAGGTGTTGTAAATGGGAGATGCAGCCAATGATGGGGCCCGACTCATGTTAGGACAGGCACAGTCATAAACTTCCACGTACCAATCCATTGAGTCGCCCATAATCAATGAATTGATGGTGTAGCTGTAGATGGATGAATCTGGACAGGTTGCGGAGTTGGCGGGGGTCATGGTCGTGTCATTCCATGCGCCGCCGTTGAGGCGTGTGAATAACACCACAGAGTCAATGCCGGATTCTGCATCTAAGGCTTTCAGCTGAATGATTTGTGACAATTGGTAGCGTGCACCAATGGGCTCTCGTCGAGGTGTCAAGTCAAAAGTGATGGTTGGCGGATTCAGTTCACAAGGGGCTGCGTCGACCTTCACGTTGTCAACAAACCAACCAGCTGGGTTGGCTGTGCCTGAGGGACTTCTGTATTCTAAGATGAACTCTACCAAGCAGTTAGCATAGCCGTTGCCAGTTCCTAATGGTCCTACGCCAAGGACGGAAGAAACATCAAAGGTTTCGTTGGCCCACCATTGTGCGGTTGGCGCAGTGCCAGTGCCTGCAGGTGTTAGGCCACCCCAGTAGGGGAGCGCGTTGGGGTTGGCGTAGGAGAGTTCGTTGAAGTAACTGGTAGCAGGGAATCCAGCACTGCTGCCATCGTAATGTGATGCAACCAGCCGCGTCCATGTTTGGCCACCATCGTTGGATACGCGAAGCCATGCTTGTTGACCAAAGTGAACCTTTGCAATGTGATCAAAAGTCAATCGCACAAAAATATTACCCACGGTGCTGAAGGTGTCTGTGCGAAAAATAATGGAGTCGTTGGCAACAATTTTTGCGTGGTAACTGTTGGGTCCAGAAACAGCAAGCGCGGATGTGTCGTTCCAGTATGGTACGGTCACCAAGGGCCCGAGGCTGTGGTAGGTCCATACAGAGTCAGGGCCAGAAGGTGGATCAAAGCTTTCAGTGAAAACCGTTGTCTGGGAATGTGCAGCAAAGCTAGCTAGGGTAGCCAAGCAGGTCAGTGTTGTGCGTAGAAAAAATCTCATATTCAGCATTCAGGTATTAGGTAAACCCATAAGGTTCAAATATAATGTTTCCTGCGGCGGTAGAAACCGACCTGATGAGATTTTGTTTAGGGTCAACGGATGTCGACTTGCAAGCAGGTGGTGCCATCCAGGCTAGCGGTCAACCGATCGCCAGCTTTCACAGCGGCAACACCTGAGGGGGTGCCAGTGAAAAGGATATCGCCTGTCTTCAAGGTGAAATACCGACTGGCGTGCGCAATGAGCTGATTCACAGTGAAAAGCATGTCCCCTGTGTTGCCTTTTTGAAGCATGCCAACCTGGTTGTCTAGTTGCAATTCATGGGTGTCGCTGCTCTTGCCAACAGGCATCCATTGCCCTATGGCAGCAGATCCGTCAAAGCCTTTTGATTTTTCCCAAGGCAATCCTTTGGCTTTCAGTGACCGCTGAATATCTCTTGCGGTGAAGTCGATACCTACCGTCATGGCATCCACATAGCTCCACGCAAAGTCTTCATCAATGGTCTTACCCACTTTGCCAATGCGGAGCACCCATTCCAATTCATGATGAACTTCTTGGGTCCATGATGGAATGATGAAGGGATGCCTTTTTGCCAATATGGCTGAGTCCGGTTTGCAGAAAATCACAGGCTCATCAGGCATGTTGTTGCCTAGCTCAGCGACGTGAGCAGGGTAATTGCGTCCAATGCAAAGGATTTTCATCGATTCTTGAGCCGGATAGCTGTCAAAATGTTCTTGGTGTAAATGGGGAAGTCAGCATTGAGCATCCAGCTGAAATAGCCGGGATTGCTTGCAAGGACATCCACCACACGTTGACCACGGTACTTCCCAAAGGAGAATTGCTCGACACCTGATTCATCAAAAGTGATGAAACCGGCGAAATCAGCAGCCTTGTGGCGTGTAGAGAAAGTTGCCAATCCCTCAATGCCTTCAGGAAGGTCATCGTAATGGTTGATTTGTGCCAGCAACACATCCAAGGTTGCACGCACATCAGCTTCTGCATTGTGGGCATTCTCCATGGCTTTCCCTGTGTAGAATTTCACTGCTGCTGACAGGGTCCGCTGCTCTTTTTTGTGAAAGATATTTTGCACATCAACCACATGGACCTTATGAAAATCAATGGTTAAGTCGGCGCGAAGGCATTCCTCTGCTAAAAAGGGGATGTCAAACTTGTGGCAATTGTAGCCAGCCATGTCGCAGCCGGCGATAACGGCCTTGACCTCGTGAGCAATAGCCTTGAAGCTGGGGCAGTCTAAAACATCTGCATCGGTGATGCCGTGAATGGCTGAGACTTCATCCGGAATAGGGATGCCTGGATTGACACGCCATACGTGGGTACTTTCAGCGCCATCAGCGCCACGTCGAATGACACACATCTCAACGATGCGGTCATTGGTGATGCTGAGCCCTGTGGTCTCCAGGTCAAATACACAAAGTGGGCGTTGTAACTGCATCAGATCACGCGATTAGGGTCAAACTGCTCCAAGTAATCAGCTACACGCTTGACGAACATGCCGCCAAGGGCGCCGTCAACGACACGGTGGTCGTAGGAATGTGAAAGGAACATCTTGTGTCGGATGCCAATCATGTCGCCTTCTGGGGTTTCAATCACGGCAGGTATTTTGCGGACGGCACCAAGGGCTAAAATGGCGACTTGTGGCTGGTTGATGATGGGTGTACCCATTACATTGCCAAATGTTCCCACGTTGGTTACGGTGTATGTGCCGTTGGCAACGTCATCGGGTGACAGTTTGTTGTTGCGCGCCTTGGCTGCCAATTCATTGACCTCCTTAGCAAGACCGCTCAGGCTGAATCGATCAGCATTCTTAATCACGGGAACAATGAGGTTGCCACTGGGCAAGGCAGTTGCCATACCTAGGTTGATGGCCTTGTGCACAATGATGTTGTCACCATCTACGCCGACATTGACCATAGGGAAGTCTTTGATGGCTCGCACTACCGCTTCCATGAAGATGGGCGTAAAGGTGATTTTAGTGCCATCACGTTTTTGGAAATCGTCTTTCACACGATTGCGCCAGTTCACGATAACCGTGACATCAGCTTCAACAAAGGAAGTGACATGGGGTGATACATGCGTGCTCATCACCATGTGATTGGCTATGAGTTTACGCATGCGATCCATCTCAATGATTTCATCACCCTCCATCACTGGCACGGGTGGTACTTGATGCGTGGAAGCAAAGGCTGGTGATTGATTTGCTAGAGCAGCGGAAGGCTTGCTTGTCTTTGCGATAGCTGCAGGTGCTGATTTACGCTGACTCAAGTGAGTCATCAAATCCTTCTTGGTCACACGGCCATCCTGGCCACTGCCTTGAATGCCATCAAGTTCACTGAGAGAGAGGCCTTCCTCAGAAGCGATATTGCGCACAAGGGGACTGTAAAAACGGCCATTGCTCTCGCGAGGAATGTTTGTAGGCTTGGATGAAGGTGTACCTGATGCAGTCGCTGCGGGTTCATTGACCACTGCAGTTTGGGGTTTACTATCTGTCAGCGTAGTGGCTGTTGCGGTAGCAGTAGGGGGACTAGCCGTTTCAACCTTCGTTTCAACCTTCGTTTCAACGGGTGTGGTAGGCGAGGACGTGTCGCCAGCCTCTTGAATGTGGGCAATAACTTGGCCAACTTGAATGACCTCATCTGCAGAAAAAAGCTGTTTGATCAACACGCCAGAAACAGGGGAAGGGAGGTCGCTGTCAACCTTGTCTGTTGCGATGGTCAACAATGACTCATCTGCATCAATGGTATCTCCTTCAGTCTTCAGCCATTCAGTGATGGTAGCTTCTGCAACAGATTCGCCCATCTTGGGCATGATCAATTCAAACATATCCTGTGTATTGTGAATGGCAAATTTACGTTAAAACCGAGCTGCACGAAGGATGACTCTTAGATCCCAATCGACACTCCAATGGGTGAAATAGCTCTCATTGGCTTGATCGGCAATATCCGTATTTGGGTGCCTGGAACTGTGCGCCAAGACGCCTAGAGGTAGAGGGTGTGGCAGGTTTTCCTTGGCTTGGTGATCCGCATCCCCCACCCATGTTAGCTTTCCTGTGAAAACCAAAGGGATATGCCTAAGCAATCGACGGGTGCTTTGCTTGAGAATCATCAATGGGCTCAGCAAGCAAAAGCTGAAGGCAACCAAGCAGTCTAAGCTGCGTTTTTGTCGTTGATATCTTTTTTGTGCCAAGTTGGGTAAGCGTTTCACCTTGTTGGCATTGGCCATGTCGCTACCCAGCAATGTTGAAAGCTCCGGGTAGGCCATGCGATACCTGAGGTTCATTCCTCGACAAGCAATCATGGTTTGAATGATGGACTTGTTGCGGATTTTAGACGGGTAGAATACCAGTTGGTTCAGCTGAAGGCTGTCAACACTTTGTTGAATGTCATCTGTGGTGATGGAGAAATTGATGCCACTTTGTTCATGCGCAGGCAGCCGACCACCAACATGTCCCGTACGAAGCATGGCATCACGTGTGCCAGACCACCATACCTGAATAAAGCGTCGCAATAGGGTGACCAAGAGGAATGCTGCTGCGCCGAGCAACAGCAAGGCTCTTGAGAAGCGCAATTCCTCAGGGAGCAGGGCGTAAATGCCCATCAGCAATAACGTGCCTGCGGCCCATCCAGAAAATATGGAACGCAAGCTGCTGTGCTGCCGGTACCCCCCCAAGACCCAGAGGCCAGCCAGCCAAATGCCTTGGTAGGCAGGGATGATGATTTGCCGGTACATGTCGGGGTAGGCGCCGCCATCGATGTACCGATGATTGGTTTCCCAATAGTCAGTGATCAGCCACATGCTTGCGACAGTCAGTCCCGCATCAATCAATGGTGGCAGGGCAACCTGGGTGAATCGCCGCATCATCGAAAGCGCGCCACGGGCAATGATGCCCATCCTTAGCGTGAATACAAACAAGGTGGCCTTGTTGGAGAAATGCTTCACAGCAAAAATGTGCATGGCTTGGTAAAAGGTTTTCACATAATTCCAACTGGCATGCTTGGTGCTTTCGCCTTTGTAATGAATGATGGGCTGCCGCCCCAAGTAATGGTTTCGCCAACCATCACGCTGAATACGGTAAGACAAATCGATGTCCTCGCCATACATGAAAAATGACTCATCAAAGCCGCCTAGTTTATCTAGGATTCCCTTGCGAACCCACATCCATGCGCCACAATGTACATCAACGTCACCACTCTCATTCTCAGGTAGATGCCCCCAGTAATATCGACCATAAGATGCATGTTTAGGCCACAGCTTGCTCAGGCCAATCAGCCGGTACAAGGCAATCATTGGGGTAGGCATGCCACGCTTGGATTCTGGAAGGAATTCACCCGTGCCATCAATCATGCGACAGCCCATGGACCCAATGTCTGTATCCGCATCCATGACGGCCAACGCTTCTGTTAAATTGTCTTCAGGCAAAACCGTGTCTGGGTTGAGGAAAAGGATGTGTTCTGAATCACTCTGTGACACGGCTAAATTGTTGGCCTTGCCAAAACCTAAATTTTCTTGAGATGCAATCAACTTAACCGATGGGTGCCACTGTTTCATCATATCCACCGTGCCATCGGTGGATGCATTGTCAACAACCAGGATGTCTGCATTGATGCCATCAATGGCTCGCTCTACAGAGCAGAGGCATTGGTGAAGCAAGTCCTTCACCTGGTAGCTGACAATGACAACAGATAACCTCATGACCTGAGGGTTTGTTCAAAGGGGAGTCGCTGCTGAAAACTGCGACTTAACGTGATGTCATCAGCGTACTCAAGGGAGTCACCAACGGGTAAGCCCCGGGCAATGGCTGTCAACTTGATGTTTGTGTGTTGAAGGCGTTTGTGCAAGTAAAAAGCGGTGGTGTCACCCTCCATGGTTGCACTCAGGGCCAAGATGATTTCCTTGATGCCTTGGTTTTCTGCCTTTGAAACCAGGTCATCCACCGTCAGGTCGTTGGGCCCCAATCCATCCATGGGGGATATCAAACCACCCAGCACATGGTAGGTGCCGCGATGGATGTGGCTGTTTTCCAGTGCAAGCACATCCCGAATGCTCTCCACCACACAGATGGTAACTTGATCGCGGTAGCTGTCAGAGCAAATGCTGCACAACAGTTCATCGGAAATGCCATGGCATGTACGGCATCGACTCACCTCCGCCAGTTGCTCTATGGACAGGCCAAGGTCAATCGATTG
>Ga0209263_1000957_pt1 | contig 17040 bp, 19 predicted proteins | sample SaaInlV_DNA_100m_FD_184684 | JGI IMG/M metagenome (GOLD analysis project Ga0209263, IMG submission 184684) | Marine microbial communities from expanding oxygen minimum zones in the Saanich Inlet - SI075_LV_DNA_100m (SPAdes) (version 2) | ecosystem: Environmental > Aquatic > Marine > Unclassified... | reverse complement strand
CTGTTCCTGAAGAACATCGTTCAAATATTCTTGGTCAAGTATGGGCCAAGGGTGAAAGAATGTCTGTTGATGAATCATATGAATTCATTGACAGTAAAATCCTAGAAAATATCCTAACCGAAGAAATCGGTGATAAATTGAAAAGTTTAGTTAGGAAATACACAACCAGAAGGTGAAAATATGAGTGAATTAACAGTAGGAAAAGACATAGTTGCAAGCGTACATTACACTGGTACAATGCCAGAAAGTGGAGAGGTATTTGATAGCAGTGAAGGAAAGGATCCACTAACATTTATTGTTGGTCACGGTCAAATGATTCCTGGTTTCGAAGAAGAAATCCAAGGCGCCAAAATTGGCGAAAAGAGAACCTTCACCCTCACACCAGACAAGGCATACGGTGCAAGAGAAGATGCTGCTATGATGAAAATTCCACGTAGTGAATTCGCCTCATTGGAAGCAGAAGCGAAATTGGAAATTGGGATGACTCTAGTCGCCCAGATGCAGCATGGTCCGGCACCATTTTCTATTGTCGAATTAACCGATGATGAAGTGACAGCAGATTTCAATCATAAATTAGCAGGGGAGTCTTTGACATTTGCAGTAGAAATTGTTGAACTCCGTAGTGCTGATGCAGAAGAACTTGCTCATGGACACGTTCATGGCCCTAATGGTCACCACCATTGAATAAATATTATTCTCATCCCAAGTGGGGAGTGTTGAAGAATCGCCTACGCTTGGGCACTGTATGGTCGCGTCACGTAAAGACGAGTGGGAAACCCTTGGCGGGCTTGACATCCCTTTGCAAAGTGATCAACAAACCCTCTCAGATGTTGGATATTCTCAAGCAAATGTTGGTAGTGCCGGGAGCGAGCCATATACTAGAGGAATTCATTCCACTATGTATCGCTCAAGGCTTTGGACAATGCGCCAATACGCGGGTTTTTCTAGTGCTAAAGAAACAAATAAGCGATTTAAACTCTTACTAGAACGTGGTCAAAAAGGCCTCTCAGTCGCTTTTGACTTGCCCACTCAACTAGGATTGGATGCGGACGATGAATTGTCCTTAGGAGAAGTGGGTAAAGTCGGAGTATCCATCTCCTCTATTGATGATATGCGGTTATTACTTGACGGGATTCCATTGGACCAAGTTAGCACATCGATGACCATTAACTCACCTGCAATAATTCTGCTAGCCATGTATGTTGCAGTAGCAGAAGAGCAAGGAGTTTCTTCGGACAAGGTTATTGGAACAATTCAAAATGATATCCTCAAAGAATATATTGCAAGAGGGACATATGTGTTTCCACCAAAACAATCTATGCGATTGATTACTGATGTCTTTGAATATTGTGCAGAAAATATACCACTTTGGAATACAATTTCAATTTCAGGATACCATATACGCGAAGCCGGTTCCACTGCAGTACAGGAAGTTGCTTTCACACTTGCAAATGCACTGGCATATGTTGAGGCGGCAATAGAATCCGGATTAGATATTGATGCATTTGCTCCAAGACTTTCTTTCTTTTTCAATTGCCATAATGATTTCTTTGAAGAGGCAAGCAAATTTAGAGCAGCTAGAAGACTATGGTTTGATTTAATTAAAGAGAGATACAACCCTAGTAATCCAAAATCTGCAATGCTTAGATTCCACACTCAAGTAGCAGGAGTAAGTCTAACTGCACAACAACCCCTCAACAACATCGCTCGAGTGACAATACAAGCTCTTGCCGCAGTATGTGGTGGAACGCAGAGCCTCCACACCAATTCATACGATGAAGCGTTAGGATTGCCAACAGAAAAGAGTGCTACTGTGGCACTACGCACACAGCAAATAATTGCAGAAGAAAGTGGTGCGGCCGATATAGTAGACCCCTTAGGTGGTTCATACCATGTGGAAGCACTAACCGAACGCATTTACCAAGAAGCATTTTCTCAGATACAAAAAATTGAATCACTGGGTGGAGCACTAGCGGCAATTGAACAAGGTTGGCAACAAAGAGAAATCCACAATGCTGCATTCAAACATCTAATGGATGTAGAATCTGGTGACAGAAAAATTGTCGGCGTAAATCATGGAGTGATGGAAGATGAAACAAGTACTGAAGTCTTGCAACTCGACCCAGCAGTTGGTGAAATGCAATGTCAGAGATTAGCTAATCTAAGGGAAAGTAGAGATTCAGTTGCGGCTCAAAAATGTATTGAGGCAATCGCAGTTGCTGCTGCAGGCACAATCAATCTATTCCCACTAATTCTAGATGCTGTTAAGGCAAATTGTACACTCGGAGAAATAATGAATGCAATGCGCAATGAATTTGGTGAATGGAAGGCTCCAAGTGGATTTTGAGGTGATATAATGGATTTCGGATCAATACACATCGATCATATTGGAATAGCAACTAATGATTTAGATGCGGCAAGTAATTTTTGGAAACTACTTGGCTTGATTCAAAACACAGAAGATGAAACGGTAGAGGAACAAGGTGTCACAACAAGATTTTTTTCAACATCGGCTCCTGATGAGAGTGTTGAAAATCATCCTCCAATGGTTGAATTGCTTCAACCAACCTCCGAGGACACTCCTATCGGTCGCTTTTTGGCAAAACGTGGGGCGGGGATCCAACAGTTGTGTTTCCGTGTTGAGAATTTACAAGCGTTAATTGACCATTTGCTGGATAACGGAATTAAGATGATTGATAATGAACCAAAACTCGGTGCAGGTGGCTCAATAATTGCATTTGTACACCCAAAATCAACAGGGGGCGTATTGGTGGAATTGAAACAAAATAATTGACAAATATATGTCAGTGAAATATTTTGATGAATACTCTCATAACCCTTCAGTGGTAGGGATGATGTGATGAGAACTTGCGTTGACCACCTTATTGCCCTACCACATGTTGATGGCCCGCGAGTTAGAAAAGAGGCTGAATTTGTTTCTGCACAATTAGATAACCTTCGCAATAACGGAAAAATTTCGAATGATGCTTTTCTTGATGCTGGAGCAATTCAAGGAGCATTCAATATGATCGGTAACTTAGTCGAAATGGGTATTTCTCAAAAAGAGATTCATCAACAATTAAGACAACAATTGTTACGAGCATGTCGTTTGGAAGAAAAACACCCAGGGCTAGATGCTGCAGTTGAATCTGGAAGAGCTAGTTGAGGGAATGAAATGACTGAAAAGTTGCTCTCAATAAAGGGGGTTGCCAAACATTTTGATGAGATTAAGGCCCTAACCCATGTTGATTTAGACATTCACAGTGGTGAAATCGTTGGTTTGGTTGGCAGTAATGGTGCAGGGAAAACAACACTCCTGAGGTTAATGGCTGGAGTCTATACACCTACTAGTGGAAGTGTAACTTTACAAGATGGTTCTGATGTTACAAAAATGAGGCACTTACTCGGTGTAGTTCCCGAATCTACTGGATTATACTCGCGCTTGACGGCATGGGAAAATATTCGTTATCATTCTAGATTGTATGGGATTGATGATGAAACTTCATGGAAGCGAACACAATTATTCGCCAGCAGATTAGGTATGAGTGATAGCCTTAGTCGGCACACTAAGGGATTCAGCCGAGGTATGAAGCAGAAAACTGCCCTTCTACGAGCACTTGCCCACGGACCAAGTATTCTACTCCTGGACGAACCTACCGCTGGATTGGATATTACCAGTGCAAGAACTGTCAGAGCACTTGTAAAGCAATTGCGCGATGAAGGCGGCACGGTAGTATATTCTACTCATCAATTAGAGGAAGCAAAGCAGGTTTGTGATAGAATTGTAATTATCCATAACGGAGAGGTAAGAGCAGATGGCTCTCCGCAACAATTGATGCAACAAACCGAACAGGATTCGCTCGAAGAGGCATATGTGGCATTGACTGCAGATCAAGCGAGAGCAAGAACAGAAGATGATGAATCCGAGGGTAGATTTACCGCTTGGTGGAGAAAACTATTCACTCCGAAAACCCCTGAACTGGAGGTGGAACTCAATGGCTGAAGGTAGCGCCATGCGCATTAAGCAAATCGCCAAGAAGGAGGTTGTTGAATTCGCAAGGGATTGGCGAACAATAATTGCAATTATTGTAATTCCGTTACTTATGTTCCCTCTTTTATTCATATTATTTCCTGTATTACTTCAATCCGAAGCAGCGGAATTACAATCACTTGAATTGGATTTGACTATTCAAACTGATGGTATGCCAAATAATTTAAGCACTATAATCAATCAATCTTCGATACAAATAACATATGAAGAATTGCCAATATTAGATGATTTAAGTCAACCTGGAGATGACCTTGAGAAATTAAGGAATGGTACTGTTGATGCTGTATTGAGGATTACCCAAAGCGAAGATATTTGGTATTATTCAATTCTTCATATGTCTACTTCGGAACAATCACGAGAAGCAAAATCTAGATTGTTGTATGATTTGAATGAGTGGGAGAATAACGAAACCGCAGCGCGAATTGAATCCGGTGGCCTTGATGTCAACTCAACTTTGGATCCATTGAGATGGGATGGAGATATTTCTCAAGCAGATGCTGCAACTGTAGGTGAACAAGCAGGAATGGCCTTATCCATGTTCATACCTTTAGTATTGGCCGTTTGGACCTTCTCGTCGGCAATTCAACCTTCAATTGACATGACGGCAGGAGAACGGGAAAGAGGGACTTTGGAGGCACTTCTAAGCCTCCCTTGTACACGTCTTGAATTGTTATTGGGCAAATGGTTAGCAGTAGCCACTATCACTGGAGTGGGAGTATTATTGCAAATATTCGGATTGTTATTTGCAATTGGCTATCTTGCGAGTTCGAGTATACTTGGAGTTCCCGAATTGTCAATTTTGACAATTGTATTAATTATTGGAGCAATTATGCTATTTGCAATAATGGTTGTTGCAATTGAATTGGCACTTGCAATGAGATCTCATAGTGTGAAAGAAGCGGGTAGCATTTTGGGCCCTGCGATAATGCTAATTATTTTCCCTGCATTATTTACACAGGTCATTAATTTGGATGGAATAGAATCATTCTGGTTTGCAATCCCTGTAGTTAATGTTCTACTTGCACTTCGAGAATTATTGATGAATAGAATCATTACAACTCATATTTTGATTTGGGTTGGCACCTCATTATTGTACGCGGTCTTGGCTGCAAAATATGCATCTAACCAATTCAAGAGAGAAGATATTGTAACTTCACTTAGTTGATTATGAAGTAAAGTGAATTATAGATTCTCTAACTATATCGACTATCAAATCAATCTCTTGTGATGTAATCGCAAAGTGTGGTGTAAATCTTAGTGCATTCTTTCCACCATGGATTACTCCTAAGCCTCTTCTTCTGCACCAAGGCTCAACTGCATCAAATCCTACTACTGGCAGGATATCTGGCCTTAATTCGGCACTGCACAATAGTCCAGTGCCTTGAACCAAAGTAATGTATTCAGGAAATTCATCGGCAAGCATGTTCAATTTATTTACAAACTCTTCACCTTTGTCACGGATGTTTTTCCTTAACTCAGGTGTAATTCTATCCAATACTGCTACTGCTGTTTCTAATGCCCTAGGATTAGTAGTCATCGTATTACCGTATATTCCAGAAACATATAGTGATGAAGCTCTTTCATTCATTCCAAGCACAGAAAGAGGATATTGTCCAGCATTCATTGCTTTTGACCACGTTTCCAAATCCGGAGCGATACAATCTTGGAATCCTTGATAATCAACAATTGAGAGGCAACCTTGTCCTCTCAAACCCGCCTGTATCGAATCAACAAGAAGCATTGAGCCATGTTCTAGTGTCAATCTGCGTGCTTCATCATAGAATGCGCGCTCCACACACTGACCAGGATTGCCTTCACCTTGAACGGGTTCAATTGCCATCAATTCAATGAATTCACCATTCGCCTCAGCATCTGAAAATACCTTTCTGAGGGCTCCAATATCATTTGGTGGAACAAGATATAAATTATCCCTATCTCTAAAAGATGCGAGATTTTTATCATAATTCGGCTTGCATGAATGTGAGATTTGCGCCGGACGCCCAGTACGGCCGTGGAATGCTTGCTCAATAGCGACCAATTTGATGGTCTTTCCTTCATATCTGCCACCTGGGCCGGTCATTGTGTTAGCATTGGCATCTGAAATCCTCAAAGAAACAGTCACGGCCTCTGAACCGCTATTCATGCAAATAAATCTATCAAACGGGCAACTGCCACGGCTATGACCTAGTTCCTTCTTCAATCGATCTGTTAATCTCTGTTGGGAAAATGATGGAGTCATTACATTGGCCATTACCCAATTCTGCGACATCGCCTCGATGATTTCATCAGGTCCATGGCCGCCACCTAGCATTCCATATCCACCATTATCATGCAATACTGCTCCATGAGAGGAAATAACCCATGGACCTCTAGCCGCAATGGCAACATATGGATTGACGGTTGCTGGATTGTAAAAATTGACATAACCACTTTGTAATTTGGTTACCAAATCCCTCTCAGGAGACATCAATAATTGGGAATCAAATTCATCTCTTAAGCCCAAATGGTATGCATGTGCCTCTTTGATAGCTCTTGATAGATTTGAATCTAGGCCAATAAATTTGCATATTTCGGCATCATTCAAACCAGAGGTTTCACAAGGGCCAGAATTATTTCTAATGTCCAAAAGTAATTCCATCAACTGCTCAGCATCAGCACCCATAAACATTGTAATCGTAGGAGGGTTTTGAACATTTTTAGTATAGGGCTTCTTCGTTTTTTACGAATGTAATTCGAGTTATTGATGATTATTTGTCAATTACTATGCAAATAATACTGTAGTATTACTCTAGTATTACTCTAGTAATACTTATATCGGATTGGTTGGAGGGCGAAATATGCCTAAGATTTCCTTGGACATGCCTAGCCAATTGACCGAAGACCTGCGTAAACATGTAGGGGATGACAAAAAATTTGTCAGCCTTGCGGATGCGGTAAGAACTGCTTGTAGAAAATTACTAGATCAACTTGATGAAATTGATTCAAGGCATGGAAGGAGTGAATAAAATGGCTACTAAACAAGAAGCAGAATCTGCCGTAAAAACTCTATTAGACTACTTAGAGGGTGATTCATCGAACAGAGAAGGCCTGATTAAAACTCCAAAAAGAGTAATTGAGTCGTGGCAAGAAGTATTTTCTGGTTACTCGAAAAATGCAGGGGATATACTTGAAGCAACTTTCAATGGAGAAGGGTATGATGGAATTGTATTATTGAGAGATATTGAATTCCATTCAACTTGCGAGCATCATTTGCAGCCATTCAAAGGCCGGGCCCATGTTGCATATATTCCAACAGAGCGTATCGTTGGAATTTCAAAATTAGCTAGAATCGTTGAATTGCATGGAAGGAGATTACAAAATCAAGAGCGCATCACTAAGGGGGTTGCTGATGATTTAGAAGCACACCTTTCGCCACTTGGCTGTGCAGTAATCATTGAGGCAGCCCATGGTTGTATGCAGTGTCGCGGAGTAGGAAAACAAAATGCTGTGATGACCACATCCTCAATGCGAGGAGTTTTCTTTGATAATTCAGAAGCAAGAGCCGAATTAATGCAATTAATTCACAGTCGTCCTTTGTGAAATAGTGGAGGAATATCCGTGAATGAAGATTTTGGAACTTGTGGAATTGCAGGTGATGCATCTGTGGATAATCCTGCGGATTTGGCAATGGAGTATAAGATTGTAGAAATCTTTCATTCAATTCAGGGAGAAGGAGCCAAGTGCGGAATACCACATGTTTTCATTCGTTTTGGAAAATGTAATTTACAATGTGAATGGTGTGATACTGATTTTGAAACTTTCACTACGATGACTGCAATAGATATTTTGGCAGAAGTTCTCAAATTCGATTGTAAAAAAATAATCTTTACTGGGGGCGAGCCAATGCTGAATGATCTATGGCCACTTCATAGACTGTTCAAAGCACGTGATTATGAATTATCATGCGAGAGTAATGGTACCATTGAGATTCCAGATGGTCTACTAGATTGGATTACCATCTCTCCTAAAGATCAAGAATATCCAAATGTAACAATAAGACAAACAACTGGAGATGAGTTGAAATGCGTATATGTTGGCCAAGAACTTACATTGTATGATTCACTAATAGATGGTTTTGACCACCTATTTTTGCAGCCATGTTATATTCATTCAGAGGATGTTGAATGGAACGGGAAGAATTTTGCACTTACAGAGAATGTCGTAAAAAATAATCCTCAATGGCGACTAAGTCTCCAAACCCATAAATGGATGGGAATTGATTAAGGAGGCTAATAAATGAGAGCAGTGATGGCATTTAGTGGTGGAATGGATTCAACTAGTTTGTTGATGAGATTACTTGCTGATGGGTATACTGTAGATTGTTTATCCTATGAGTATGGTCAAAAACACAATGTCGAATTAGAAAGAGCAGGGCAAAATATTTCATATCTTGAGGAAAATGGCTTTCGAGTTGTTCACCGTATCGTAGATTTGTCAAGCGCGATGAATCTATTCCATTCGAGCCTAATTGTTGGAGGAGAAGATGTGCCTCAAGGACATTATGAAGAAGAAGCTATGAAAGCAACTGTCGTACCAAATAGAAATGCAATTTTCGCTTCTATTCTATACGGTTATGCATTATCTATTGCGCTAAAGGAAAATAGTGATGTGGTAATTGCTTTGGGAGTTCATAGTGGAGACCATGAAATCTATCCAGACTGTAGGCCTGAATTTTACCAGGCTATCGGTCATGCATTTGCTATTGGTAATTGGGATAGCGACAAAGTTTCGTTTAAATTACCATATTTAGACGGAGATAAGGAATCAATTCTCCGAGATGCTGAGATTGCAATTGAAAATTTAGGTTTAGATTTTTCAACAATATATCGCAATACAAATACTTCCTATGACCCTGATGAGTTTGGCCGGGCAAGTGGAAACAGTGGAGCAGACATTGAACGTATCTTGGCATTTCATGCAGTAGGAAAAGAAGACCCCGTTGAGTATGTAACTTCATGGAAGGAAGTTCTAAGCAATGCACTTGCAATTGAGAGTAAGCATAAGGATGATGATTACAGGCAACGTCTGAGCGAATTGCAATATCATGTTACAAGAGAAAGTGGAACTGAAGCGGCATTTAGTGGAATATTGTGGGACGAGAAAAGAGAAGGAGAATATTCTTGCATATGTTGTGGCCATATCTTATTTGATTCAGATTTGAAATATGATTCCGGTTGTGGCTGGCCTTCATTTCACAGTGAACTAGAAAATGCCTCTATCAAGAGATTGGAGGATATATCTCATGGTAGAATTCGAACCGAGGTAAGATGTAGCAAATGCGATGCACACCTCGGCCATGTTTTTAATGATGGGCCATCACAATTTGGTGGCGAAAGATATTGCATTAATTCAGCATCAATGGATTTTGAGGAGAGATGAAAATGACTACGATTATAAGAAGATATATTGAAACTGATACCGGGCATAGAGTTCCTAATCACAAGAGTAAATGCAGACATATGCATGGCCATCGCTATCGTTTTGAGGTAGAGATAGAAGGTGACATTGTTACCGAAAGTGGAGTCTCTGAAGAAGGAATGTTGATTGATTTTTCTGATGTTTCGGCAATACTAACCGAATATGTCCATGATGTAATAGACCATGCTTTCGTGGTATATTCTGGTGATGAGAAAGGTCTTGCTGCATGCTCGATGATGGATGAAGAACATCGAACAGTAATCGTACCATTCATCCCAACTGCGGAGAATCTAGCCAAGTGGGCATTTGATCAAGTTGAACCCCATATCAAAACCTCATATGGAAATAGACTGAGATTAATTGCTATGCATTGCCGTGAAACTCCAAAGAGTATAGCAAGTTGGAGAGTCTAATTATTCAATACGACGTCGTCGTTTACTCTGCCAGTTTTCATCTCCTTTGAGATGCTGAATTGCAGTAGTTGCTTCAACTAATCCACCAAGAATTCTCGTAGCCTCATCATTGGTGAGCATACTTCGCATGAGTGAGCGTTGCAATGTTTGTTGAAAACTTACAGTATGTTCCTCTACACCTGAAAGAGATTCAGCCATTTCAGTAATCGCTTGATTCAACTTTTCTCGAAGTTGCGGATTGATATTTCGTTGCAAAGGAACGATACTAGGTAAAGCAGGGTCTCCGCCTTGATTGTTGATTACTCGGCTTCTATGCAACTCGTAGAGTACACTATTTACTGCATGGCTTAAATTGGCAATCGGATATCCTTCCCATGTTGGCAAGGTTAACAAGAAGTCGCAATACTCCAAATCCTTGGTAGACAAACCCTTGCCTTCTTCACCAAAAATGATAGCTACCTTTTCATTAAAAGTTGAAAGTTTTTCTGCCACTTCCCAAGGAAACAAAAAATGGCGGAAAAATGTTTTTTTGCCTTTTTCTCTTTTACCCGATGTTCCAATGACCAATGATACATCTTCTGTAGCCTCTATTAGAGAATCATATGTTTGACAGTTTTCTAATATCATACCAGCATGTTTGGCTCTTTTTCTTGCTTCAATATCATCTGGAGCACAAATAGGATTAACCAATCTTAAGTTACAATATCCATGATTTAGCATGGTTCTACATACCGCTCCCAAATTACCTGGATGAGTTGCTCCAACCAGTATTACTTCTAGTTGGTATTCACTTTTTGGCAAAGGCAAATCAATTCTATCACCCATATTTATTCCTCCTCTTGATAAGAATCTTGCCAAGTAATTATCCAACGTGGATCACATGGCTGATACATGAAAAAGAGGAAACCTCCTTCTTCTCTATCTTCCATCACAATTGAACGCTTACGGATTCCGTGAACATTTCTTAAATGTAGAATCAATGATTCTAATACAACTCTATTCGGATGATGAACGCTTACTGGTGTGCGTTTCCAATAAACGCGCACCTCCACAAATAACACCTCAATCAGTGCGTCGTAGTCTGTAACGTGTGACGTAACCTGCAATCCAGTTTCTTAGTTTCTTGGATTCAACGTCAGTTAATTGTGATACCATTATCTTGTTATGGTCAAAATCTTCGGTGAATTTCTCACCGTGTTCTTCAACTAAACGGATGGCTCTAATTTTAATGAAACTTGGTCTAATATTTCCCATGTTATTCACTCCTCAAATAATTTTACTTCGATTGGGATGTCTGGTTCATCGTGGCGAGTAATTTGCAACTTGATCTTGCGTGGAGGGTTTTCAATTCCACGAGACCAAATGTACTCATTTACTGCCGGGTCTATCCAGACAACTTCTTCTTCTGTTACCTTCAAGTGTTGAATTACTTGATTCTTGATAATTTGTATTGCACGAGGTGCACGCTTGTATCTAGTAATATTCCATGCATGGCGCAATGGAACTACTAATTCAGATTGGTTTGCTCTAGCCATAATAACACCTCAGCGTTGTAGCTTACTGCGTCTCCAGTGGTGTCTCTTAGGGTGAGATACCGTGTTTCGGTCGGTCTTCAACATGATCCAAACAGGGACACGTCTATTCTGCTTTCCTGCTTTTAACAGGCGTATTTTTTTTGCGGCTGGCTTATTTCTTGACATTTCGAGCACCTTCTCAGATTCTTCGGATGGACGCACTATGGCGGCTCTTGGATTGTGATGCGAGCAATTGCTTGAATTGCTCATCGTTGATAATACCTTGAATTCTACCTTCTTGATTCATTTTCATCAAAGCTACTTTGATGCTGTCTGCACGCTGTGGTGTAGCCATTGCAATAGTGGCTAAACGTGAGCGGGCCTCAGGAGAAAGAATTGATTTGATTGCTGCATTGATATTTTGCTCATCAACTTGTGCTTGTTGTGCTTTTATCTCGGCATCTGCTTGCGCTGATGCTTGCTGTTGTAATTGCTTTTGCAACTCTAAACGGCGTTGTTCTCTCAATATAGACAACTCATTATCTTGAGTTGTCACCATTGTATTCACCACTTCACTTCCTTAGTACTTATCTAAACCAGGGAATTGCTCATTTGCAGCATCTCTGCAACCATGAGCGATTTCGTTTAGCATCTTTTGGCCAGCACTAGTGATTCTGCGACCTGCATAAAGTTGAACTTCTCCATCTTCTGTTTCAATGGTCTTTGTTGGAACCTTTTCAACCAATCCTGCGGATTCAAGTTGTTGAAGAGATGTACGGATAATATGTCGTCCTGCAACACCAGGTGTATTTGGCATTGCACCATTATCCTTGATTCCACCATATGCTTGTGAAAGATGTGTTACACCGATTGGACCTTCTCTTGCTACCTTTCTAAGAAGTGCAGCAGATCTAAGGTACCACCAGTTTTCTTGGGATGGTGGGCGCTCACGTGAAACTGCAGTCTTGACAAATCCAGCCCAATCTGGAGTTTCAATTCCATCGGTTGATGCAATTCTCTCAGCAAGAGCTGGGATAAGGAGTTCAGCAGGAATATCGTAGAACGTGGTCATGATAAGACACCAAGCAATTCGCCGACTTATCTCCCCTATATCAAGGAAACGGGTATGAGCGGGGTACTGATTGGCCATCTGTTGCTTGATTAACGGGTATTTTTTTGTGCAAGTGTTGATGAAGTGGTTACTTTACGCCACGCATGATGAAGAAAGCATTAGCCCAAAATCCGAACCTTCTTCGGACACTTCTGGGACTTTCATTCACGCTAATTTTTTTGCTATCATATGCAGTTTATGGCGCAACAATAGCCCCTTCGTACTACATTTATGAAACAGAAGCAGTCTCTACTGAAATGTCAGATAGTGAACCTCAAAAATTGTATGATGATGGAGATAATACTACTACTTGGCATTGGGAGTTTGCAGTTGATGGACAAAATTTGACATGGGTAAATCTAACTGCAATGGAGTTATCAGATGGCGCCATTGTAAAATTATCAAATGGAGCGGGTTTGTTTAGCCACCACCTGCTTGGAGTTGCCGGCGCAAGGGATTTTTCCTGCCAGCAACAATGTCAACAAAATATTACACACCAGATAATTTCTGAAAGTGGGGAAGAAGTTTCAATAGTTACACTAACCGAATTAGACCCTGCGCGAAGAAATAATGGTTCAGTATATGGGGAGGATATCAATGCTGCTGAGAAAAGGGCCCGTGAAGAAATTGAATATTTTCATTCACCTTCGACAATACGCGTAGAAATTATTGAGCAAGGAAATAGAAGCACCAATCCAAGTATCATGTTGATTAGTGTTAACGAAGAATTTGCTTCAATTTCTGTGTTTTCAGTTGATGCTGCAACAGAGTTCTTGTGGGCATTAGCATCAGTAGTCGGATGTTTTGCAGTGATATTAATTCCATCTTTTACAATATTTTTTGCTGCTAGAGCAAAGGAAAAGAGAGATAATTTGAAACTCAAACAACAGCAATCCGAGGATGAAATTTCAATTAATGCCAATTAATGAAAATAATATTCTAAGTGATGAGATATTAAAATTGTGACACTGTCCTCATATAGATTGAAGCAGTGTGCCGACATGAGGGGCATGAGTAGATTACCGCTGATATTGGTTTTGATGATATTATTGTCTTCAAATTTTTCTATTGAGAATCATAGCCTAGTGGAGGAAAATATTGATGCTGTTTCTGCTAGAGCAACTGGTGTTGATTTGGCTGTAACAAACTCCACCTATAGTTATCCAAATTCTGTTGATGAAGGAAAATACCGCATGTTTTCATCTAATTTCCCAATTTTAGGATTTAATAAACCATTTAATCTATTTGTCATAGATGCAATGGTAGATGTGCCGATTAGTGCAAAAATAGTCGTTGAAAACTTTGGCACAAATCCATCAGGAACAATAGATATTAACATTAAATTATTGCACAATGAATATACTCAATTTGAGCTTGTAAATGATACGATTCAAATGGCATCAATTAATGGTGGTTCATCGAATAGTATTGACCATCAATTTACCCCGACTTATTCAGGTAATCACACGATTGAAATTACTGTTACTTCAACAATTCTTGATGATAACCCGAATAATGATGTTTGGTCAAGAGGGTTTGCAGTTGGATATCAATACTACAATTGCGATGTTTTAACCTCATGGACTATCGGAAATATGTGGTCGTCAAACACAGATGCTTCAATCTCAAAAGGCAAATCATGTCATGTCGGTTCTGGTTCTAGTTCAACATATAACAATGGAATGCAAACATCTCTAATTACACCAGTTCTTGATTTATCAGATGCTGTTGAAAATCCTACAAGAACAAATGGATTAACTTTTTTCTACACCGGAAGCGCTGCTTCAAATGACCAACTGAAAATGTACTCAAAGAATACTGCAGGTGGTTGGAATGAATTGGGAACGATTAGCAATACCATTGACAATAACTTTGCTGATGGTAGTAATTGGCAAACCTTTACCGTCAACAATAAAGGATATTCTTCGCCACTAATTCCGGTTCCACAAGCCGATTTCCATTCACAATCTCAATTCAAGTTTGAATTTATCAGTGATTCTACAGGCGTTGATATTGGTTATTGGTTGGATGACTTAGTAATATTGTATGATCAAAAAGTGAAAGTGACAGAATATAGTTTGAGTTCAAGTGGCGTCTCCACAATAGGTTCATTGCCAGGTGATTGGGGCTCGGTTAGAGTTGAAGTGACAAATGACGGAAATATCACAGATTCATTTATCCCTTCATTGATAGGTTTACCATCTGATTGGCAAGTATATTATTCTCATACCAACGGCATTGCGTTAAATCCACAAACCGGAGTGTCATTATTCCCTGGTGAATCAAAACAAATAGATTTGAAAATAATGCCGGGCTTGAATGAATCTACTGGATTTACTCAAATGACTTTCAAAGCATACTCTACTTACTACAATGAGATCAATACTACTTTACCAGTTCAATTTCAGGTATTAGCTGATAGAATTCCACTGATTACTGGGCCTGAGTTTAGACCTAGTTGCCCACCGGGTAGCACCTGTACATTTTCTGCACTTGTTGAAAACATAGGTGCAGCAACTGATGTATTTGACTTGACAATTGACCAAACTACGCTCCCGAATGGTTGGCAAGTTGGTTTAGAATGGACACAGGCGAGTAGTATACTGGTTAGACCAGATACACCGGTGCAGATATTTATGACTATGTCACTACCAAATGATTGCCCTCCAGACACTCTTTCAACATTCAAATTAACTGCAACATCACAAAATGATACGAGTAGATTCCATGAAATTGAAATCGATATCTCAGCATCGATGATATCCAATGCCAGCGTAGTCCAAACCATATCGCAATCCGCCGATGATTGGGTGATTACTGCTGGTGAAAGTAAGATGATTTCATTTACCATAACAAATCATGCTACTAGGCAAGATATTTTTGAGATGTCAGTTCAATCAAGCGGAGGATTATTCTGGGATGTTGAACAACCTACTAGACCTAATGCTGTGATTAACCCTGGAGATTCGACTACTTTTACTGCAAAGGTGACGGCTCCTGAAAATGCTCAAGCAGGTGATGATGGGCCGACGATAACACCAATTATCACATCAACAAGAAGTGGAATGTCATTTATGGGCGATGAATTTAACGAACTTGAAGTCGCAGTTATTGAAGACCTTGTAATTCGACTTATTGAATCACCAACAAAACTAATTCCGGGTGCTGCAAACAAAATTGAAGTTGAAATTGAAAATGACGGTAATGGCCCAACTGATGCGATGATTGATCTGCCGAATTTGCCGAATACATGGCAATGGTGGATTAGAGTCGCAGACCAAAATCACACCGGCCCTATTGAATTGTCAGCCTCTTACGATTTACAGGACATAAAAACTGTCGAAATCTGGATTTTAATTTCAATGACAGAATCAGCAGGAATATTGCATACGATAGAAATTGCATTATCCTCTGATTCAGCTGAAATAGACATTAATCCATCAGACAATTTTATCGAAACAAATGCAATAATTTCGTCGCATAAACAGCCATTCATCACCAATTCCTCCAGCCCAGAGGGGGTCATGGCCGGCTCAACCACATCTGCAAATATTACTATCCAAAATATTGGGAATGCTGTAGATAACCAAATTTCGGTACGAGCAATAATTTCAACATCTCCGCCAACCTCTGGAATAATCAGTTTCTTTTCTGTAGGCGAGAATGGCGGTGCTCTTCCAGTCGATGAGTGGTCAACGATTACACTTAGAGGTGGAGAAGAAACGACTCTCTCAGTTGACATGATTCTTCCCGAGGACATTTCGCTCAATACAAGAATTGTTGTGAGATTTGAAATTGTTGGCGGATTAGATTTTGAAATGCGCCCATATAATTTAGATCATGAAGCGATGATAGTTGTTGACTCAAGACGTTCAATGACAACAACTTCTAGCCCTATTAGCAACGAGACAAATGAGTTTGGTATTTCAGTTCCACTTTGGATTAATCTAACAAGCACGTCAACTGTGAATGAAAATTATATTGTTAGAAGTACTGTTCCCGAAGGGTGGCAAGTGGTTTGTCTTGGAGTTCTAATGAATGAAAGTGGATACCCTATCACTACCTCTCCTGGACACATTAATGCGCAGGAAAAATTTGTTTCTTGTGATATTCACAGACTTAATGGAATACTTGAGGGCCAAATAGAAATCACAGTAGAGAGCCAAGATGGGTTTTTGTCATGGCATGATAAACAATCAATATTTTTCCAACCTCAAGGCGATGAATCATTCGAACTCAGTACAGAGTTGGCAGTGGCAAGTGGACTCGCATTTTTCGTATTTATCGCATTAATTGCGGTATTAATTAAAAAGCGTTCATCGGAAGACGATGAAATGTCACACACTGAAGAAAAGGAAGAAGTCCCATTGGTTGCAACTTCTGGACCGCCGATTTCTCATATTAGTGGCCCGTCTGTGAGCCAAAACTCCATCGATACTAGTACGCAGCATATGAGTGATACGGACCAACCATCTAATGCGCCAACAGGACCTC
>Ga0209263_1000931_pt1 | contig 17238 bp, 19 predicted proteins | sample SaaInlV_DNA_100m_FD_184684 | JGI IMG/M metagenome (GOLD analysis project Ga0209263, IMG submission 184684) | Marine microbial communities from expanding oxygen minimum zones in the Saanich Inlet - SI075_LV_DNA_100m (SPAdes) (version 2) | ecosystem: Environmental > Aquatic > Marine > Unclassified... | reverse complement strand
GAGTCGGTGGAGTTGGTCATTCAAGCAGGCGCTATGGGCTTGGGTGGTGATGTGTTTGTACTGGATATGGGTAAGCCAGTTAAGATTGATGATCTGGCCAAGAAGATGATTCGCCTCAGTGGATTAGAGGTCAAAGACGACGCTCACCCTGAGGGCGATATTGAGATTACCTATACTGGCCTACGTCCTGGCGAAAAACTCTATGAAGAGCTTTTAATCGGCGATAACGTGAGTCACACAGACAACTCACTGATCATGCGAGCGCAGGAAGAGCTGCTCACTTGGGATGAGCTTGAGCCAATTTTGAACAACTTACAAACAGCGATACAGGATTGTGATCAACACAAACTTCGCGAACTACTGATCGAGTTGGTACCAGGCTTTAAACCTCAATGTGAGATTAGTGATATTCTTTATTCTGAATAGCGAGTTTTAATCGTTAATTAACCTTGTATTTAGTATAGATGAATAATTAAATTTTTTGTGGTATAATGTATCTACATATAAATACATAGGGATGCATTATGAAAAAAGCAATCAACATTAGATTAAATGAGTCTTTATTGGGTGATTTGGATTCTTACGCACATGAGCTTGATAGAACCAGAACATATTTGATAGAAAAATCTATTGCAGCTTATTTTGATACACTGGATGAGATGATTTCAGATCAAAGAATAGATGAAGTAAAACAGGGTTCAGTTGAGGTTTTCTCTTTAGAGCAAGTGGCGCAAAGATTGGGTATTAGTTAATGTATAAAATAGTTATTCCAAGCTATGTTGTTAAAGAGTTGGAGAAAATAGATAAAGCAAGTCAAAAGCTAATTTTTGGAAAAATAAAAGATCTTGAAAAAGGTTATTTTTCTTCAGACAAGCCTTTAAAGGGCAAGCATAAAGGTAAATACAGAAAACGATCTGGCAATTACAGAATCATATACTTAAAGGAAAATAACATTCTTTTGATTACCATCATTAGAATTGCACATCGTAAAGAAGTGTATTAAATAAAGTGATGCAACACTTAGAGTTATCTGAATCAATAGATCTATTAGATAAAAATAGTACTTTATCAGCTTAAATAAGTCAACAATAAGCCGTTTTAAAAAAGAGTAAAAGTTGGTGGCAAATGCAAGCTTTTTTGAGTGATTATTTGGTGCAATAATCACGAGTAATTTACCTGCGTTTTTTAAGCGTAAAAATGAGTCAAATATTGCGGGTTTTATTGGCCAGTTTTTGGCCTTTTTTAAGGGTAATATAGACACTTTAAAAAGTTAGTTTATTTTAGAGGTACAGCGGTATAAAAGTGACGACAAAATGACAACATTGAAGCGATAAAAACGGCCTAAATCGTTTTTAAATCTCTCAAAATGCTTTAGTAGCGCGGTTTTGGCGCTTATAGGAAGTTATAGGTCAGACTGTTAATCCGTTTGTTTTTAACTTTGACTAACTTCTACAGGTCTTACTCCATAAGGGATTCCAGGTGAATCCCTTTTTTACGTCTATTGAAAGTGTCAACCATTATTGTTATTTGGTTGACACTTTTGTATATAACTATTTAGGGTGGTTGTTAATGGCTGTTAAAAATGGGAGAATTGTACTCCTTAAATCAAAGTATTTGCATAGATAGTTGGTGATTTGTGTCATTGAAACTCTGCAAAAAAAAGCCGGAAAATAAAAAAAGAATTAAACTTGAGCGAGCTTCTCAACAGCAAGTTTGATGTTATCCATGCTGGTTGCGAATGAAAATCTTACGTAACCAGGTGCGCCAAAAGCAGAGCCCGGAACCAGGGCGATGTTTAGTTTTTCTAGGCAGTAAGTGGAGAATTCCACGTCATCTTTTAGACCTAAGCGTTTAATCAAGCCCTCCACTCTAGGGAAGGAATAAAATGCACCTTGTGATCTAGGACACTCAACACCATCAATAGTATTTAGTGCGTTGACAATATATTCGTGACGCTCTTCAAATGCACTAACCATGATATTAATAATACTTTGGTCGCCATTGAGCGCCTCTAAAGCTGCCGCTTGAGCAATTGAACAAGGGTTAGAGGTTGATTGGCCTTGGATCTTTTTCATGGCTTTAATGATAGCTTCTGGACCACCTGTATAACCAATACGCCAGCCTGTCATAGCGTAGCCTTTAGAAACACCGTTAAGAATAATGGTGCGATCTTTTAAGTCAGGTTCAGCCATGACGATATTGATAAAATCTTCATCACCCCAGCGAATGTGCTCGTAGATGTCATCAGTAATAATAAGCACCTGAGGATGTTTTATAAGAACATTTGCCAAGGCTTGTAACTCAGCTTGTGAGTAAACTGCACCAGTAGGGTTGGACGGGCTGTTAATAATAAATAGTTTGGTTTTATCGGTAATGTTTGCTTCTAGCTGCTCAGGTGTGATTTTAAAATCTTGCTCCAGTCCAGTTTTAACAACAACCGGTGTGGCGTCAGCTAAAATCACCATATCTGGGTAGCTTACCCAGTAAGGGGATGGAATGATAACCTCGTCTCCTTCGTTAAGCACCGCTTGACACAAATTATAAAATACCTGTTTACCACCTGAAGATACCATCACTTCAGTAGCTGAGTAGTCTAGGTTATTCTCACGTTTGAATTTGTCAATAATGGCCTGCTTTAAAACAGGTGTGCCATCAACTGCTGTGTATCTGGTTTCACCGTTGTTGATCGCCTGAATGGCTGCTTTTTGAATATTAATAGGAGTATCAAAATCTGGCTCACCAGATCCCATTGATACAATTTGCACTCCTTGAGCCTTTAATTCTCCTGCTTTTGCAGTGACTGCAAGGGTTGCTGAAGGTTTGACTTTTTGAACTCTTTGAGAAAGGAATGCTGACATGATTATTGATAAGAAATAGATTAAAATTGAATGTTTTATGTTAATGAAAAATCACAGTAAGTGGGCAATAAATTTCAACTAGAATCACAATTTTCCCCAAGTGGAGATCAACCGAGTGCCATTAAGGCGTTGGTTGATGGAATTAATGCTGGAGAGAAGTTCCAAACCTTGCTAGGGGTTACCGGTTCGGGCAAAACATTTACACTGGCCAATGTGATCAAACAGACTAAGCGTCCTAGTTTAATCATGGCGCCTAATAAAACCCTGGCCGCTCAACTGTACGCTGAGATGAAGGAGTTCTTCCCAAATAATTCAGTGGAATATTTTGTTTCGTATTATGATTATTATCAGCCAGAGGCTTATGTGCCGGCGTCTGACACTTTTATCGAAAAAGATTCTTCGATTAATGAGCAAATTGAGCAAATGCGCCTGTCAGCCACCAAATCTTTATTGGAGCGTGATGACGTAATTATTATCGCCAGTGTATCGGCTATTTACGGCTTGGGCGATCCTGAAAGTTATATGTCGATGCTGTTGCATTTGAGTGTGGGAGAGGTGTCTAATCAAAGAGAGATATTGTCGCGCCTTTCACAAATGCAATACACGCGCAATGATGTTACTTTGCTTAGAGGGTGTTTTCGGGTTAAAGGGGAGGTGATTGATATTTTCCCGGCCGATTCTGAAGAGCAGGCATTGCGTATTGAGATGTTTGATGAAGAAATTGAAAGGCTGTATTGGTTTGATCCTTTGACAGGTGAACGGCTTAAATCTTTACAGCGAATTACCATTTATCCGCAAACGCATTACGTAACGCCAAAATCTAAGATTTTAAATATGCTCGATGATATTAAAGATGAGCTAAAAGTTCGAAGAAAAGAGTTGCTTTCTTTAAACAAACTAGTCGAAGAACAGCGCCTAACTCAGCGTGTGCATATGGATATTGAAATGATGCGCGAGCTGGGTTATTGTACTGGTGTTGAAAATTATTCGCGTTATTTATCTTCACGCAAACCAGGCGATCCACCGCCAACTTTGCTTGATTATTTACCTGAAAATTCATTGATAATTTTGGATGAATCACACGTCACTGTTAGCCAAATTGGCGGCATGTACAAGGGTGATCGGGCGCGTAAAAAAACCTTGGTAGAGTTTGGCTTTCGCCTGCCTTCTGCACTGGACAATCGCCCTTTAAAATATAACGAATTTGAAGATCGAGTTCATCAATGTATTTTGGTTTCAGCAACTCCATCCCAATATGAATTTGATGTCTCTAGTACGATTGCAGAACAGGTGGTGCGTCCAACTGGATTATTAGATCCTGAAATAGAGGTTCGACCAGTTGGCACCCAAGTTGATGATTTACTCAGCGAAATTAATAAGCGTGTTAAAGTGGGTGATCGAGTGCTAGTTACCACGCTGACTAAAAAGATGTCCGAGCAACTCAGTGACTATTTAAATGAGCATGGTGTTAAGGTTCGATATCTACATTCTGATATTGATACAGTTGAGCGAGTGGAAATTATTCGAGATTTGCGTTTAGGGGTGTTTGATGTTCTAGTTGGTATTAACTTACTGAGAGAGGGTTTGGACATTCCTGAGGTATCTTTAGTGGCGATATTGGACGCTGATAAAGAGGGTTTTTTACGTTCTGAAAGGTCACTGATTCAAACCATGGGTAGGGCGGCTAGAAATGTTAATGGTAAGGCGATTTTATATGCCGATCGAATTACTAAGTCGATGAAAAAAGCCATGGATGTCACCTTGACAAGACGTGAAAAACAAAAGCAGTATAATGAAAACAACAACATCATACCAAGAGGCGTTGTAAAACCGATTATTAACATCCTGGAAACAGATGTAACCATAGAAGAAAATAGTGATGAGCAAATGGTGGTTCAATTGTCTCCTGTGCAGCTGGCTAAAGAAATTAAGCTATTAGAAAAGCAAATGTACAAACTGGCCAGTGATCTAGAGTTTGAGCGTGCTGGCGAGGTGCGTAACCAGATAAAGAAATTAAAAGATTCTCAATTTAAAGCAGCCTTATGAATACCGATTTAAACATTACTGAAATTTTTTATTCACTGCAAGGCGAGGCAAGAGAGGTAGGATTGCCAAGTATTTTTGTCCGCTTAACAGGCTGTCCTTTGCGCTGCACTTATTGCGATACTGAGTATGCTTTTAAGGGTAATAATCTCATGAGTATAGATACAATTATGAGTGAAGTTTCTCAGTATAACACTCGCTATGTTTGTGTTACAGGTGGCGAGCCGTTGGCACAAATTAATTGCCATATTTTGCTAGATACACTGATAAAAAACAACTATCAAGTGTCACTAGAGACCAGTGGCAGTATTGATATAAAAGAGGTAAATCCGGGTGTTTCTATTGTTATGGATGTTAAAACCCCTAGCTCAAATGAAGCGGGGCAAAATTTGTATAGCAATATTAAGGAGTTACAAATCAAAGATCAGCTTAAATTTGTGATTGGATCGCGCCATGATTTTGACTGGAGTGTCGATATCTTAAGCCAATACCCAACTCAGGCGGGCGTGTTATTCTCCCCTGTATTTGATCAAATAACCCCAACCCAATTAGCTAATTGGGTTCTTGAATCTCAACTAAATGTGCGCATGCAAGTGCAGATGCATAAAGTACTTTGGGGTGAAGAAAAGGGTAAGTAAGACTTTTAGTAAACAGTTATTTTATTAACTAAAGGGGTTATTTTTGCCAGTTTTGGAATGGAAATAATCAGACAATTGTCTTTAAACTCTGCGTTAATATTGTTTGTATCCGCATCAACAGGTAATGAATAAGATTGTGAGAATTTACTTGATGAAGTGCGAGAACTGTTGTTTGTCCGTTCAGTTTTTTGCACATTACCATTAATATGGATCATGCCATCTTTACTGGTTATATCTAGGTTTTCTTTGGCTAAGCCATTAACTTCAACTTCAATCATGTATCGATTAGATTGGCGATCAAAAAAACGTTTAGTTTGTGCGCCAAACATGCTTTGATTTTGTGTAGCACGCACTTCATTGTTAAATTGTTGAAATTGCTTGTTAAAGTTTGACCAGACACTATTATTAAAAAAAGCATCTTGGAATGGCTGATTGGCCATGGCGCCACTTGACACTAGCAGTGCGGCTAATAATGTATTTTTCATACCTCTCCCCAGATAATAAATGAAACTAAAGAATCTAATATAAAGTAAATGGCCATATTTATCAAGGAGCAATGTAAACCTTAACTACTAAAACGAATTAAGACAATTTATCGTCAGCGACATGGTACTTTGGATCTTCTAAAATATTAACCTCAACCAAGTTTTTAGCAGTTTTTAATAGTAGTCGGCATTCGGCGCTTAAATGTTGAAGGTGTAGAGTTTTTCCTACTCTTTTATAACGCTCGGCTAATTTATCAATCGCTTGAATGGCAGAGTGATCTAATGCTCTAGCATCTCCAAAATCAACATACACATCATCTGTATCTGATTTAGGATCAAATAATTCTTGGAAGTGTTCTTTTGAGGCAAAGAATAAAGTGCCTGTAATTTTGTAGACATTATCACCATGATCATTTTGTTCTTTCTTGATGTAAATCTTACTGGCTGATTCCCAGGCAAAAGATAGGGCGGATAAAATTACACCAACAACCACTGCTAAGGCTAAGTCACTGGTCCATAGAGTGATTACTGCTACTGATATTCCAGCAATAATATCGAGTACTGGAATCTTGCCAAATAACTTCAACGTACACCATTGGAATGTTCCAATAACCACCATCATCATTACGCCAATCAATACAGCAATAGGAATCATCTCAACGTATTCAGATAAGTAAACAATAAATACTAACAATGCTAGAGAAGCAACAATGCCTGATAGACGACCGCGACCGCCTGATTTGACATTAATAATACTTTGACCCACCATAGCACAACCACCCATGCCACCAAAAAGACCAGTTGCTGAGTTTGCAAGACCTTGACCAATACTTTCACGATTTGGCTGTCCTGTGGTTTCTGTTAGGTCGTCAACAAGATTTAAAGTTAACAGGCTTTCAATTAAGCCAACCGCTGCTATTGTTATTGCAAATGGCAATATTACCTGTAGCATTTCTAAATCAAATGGCACGTCAGGGATGTGGAATGGAGGAAGGCCACCTTTAATAGAGGCTATATCACCAACAGTGCGTGTTTCGATACCTAGGGCGATTACTGCGATAGTTCCAGCAATAACAGCAACCAAGATTGCAGGTACAGTCTTGGTAATTTTTGGCAAGAAATGAATGACTGCCATGGTTATTGCAGCAATAGCCAGCATAATTAATAGTGGCTCGCCAGTAATCCATGTGCCGTCTTCGAGTTCAAACTGCTTGATTTGCCCAGCAAAGATAACCAGGGCAATACCATTTACAAAGCCTAAAAATACAGGATGAGGTACTAGACGGATGAACTTACCCAGTTTAAGTACACCAAATAATATTTGAAAAATTCCGGCCAAAATTACTGCGGCGAATAAGTATTCCGTGGCTTGTTCGAGTGTCCCACCTTGTTCAAGAATCATGGCAATTAGAGGGGCAACCACCACAGCTACCGCACCAGTTGCGCCAGAAATCATACCTGGGCGACCACCTGCGATTGATGTCACTAAGCCAATAGTGAATGCGGCGTACAAACCAACCAGCGGATTAACACCTGCAATTATGGCAAAAGCCACCGCTTCAGGTACTAGTGCCAAAGCAACGGTTAGGCCCGATAAAATATCATTTTTAGGATTTGTAGAGGCGTATTTATTAATCAATGAAAACAGCATGTTTTTCCTTGTTGGTGAATTTAAAGTAAAAATTAATTATGTACTAGAACCTGGTACAACAGGCGTTGAAGACTTGACGTTAGTATTTTGTGCACGATGGCGCATCACATGATCCATAATCACCATTGCTAGCATAGCCTCGGCAATTGGTGTTGCGCGAATGCCAACACAAGGATCATGACGACCTTTGGTGACAACCTCAATTGGACTGCCGTCTTTATCAATACTTTCAATTGGCAGGCGCAAGCTAGAAGTAGGTTTAAGCGCCATTGATACTAATAGATCTTGGCCAGAAGTAATACCACCCAATGTGCCACCAGCATGATTGGATTTAAATCCGTCTATGGTAATCGCATCACGGTGCTCTGTGCCTTTTTGAATAACTGATTCAAAACCAGCGCCAATTTCCACACCTTTAACGGCGTTGATACTCATCATTGCATGGGCTACATCAGCCTCAATACGATCAAAGATTGGTTCACCAAGCCCTACAGGCATATTAGTAGCAACCACATTAACACGAGCACCAATTGAATCGCCAGATTTTCTCAGGGCGTCCATGTATTCCTCCAGCTCTGTAACTTTACTGGCATCAGGGCAGAAAAATGGATTGTTGTGTACTTCAGACCAATCTAGCATTTCAGCTTCAATGGGCCCGAGTTGTTTTAAATAGCCTTTAATTTCAATGCCTAAATTTTCTTTTAAGTATTTTTTGGCGATACCACCACAAGCAACACGCATTGCAGTTTCTCTGGCAGATGATCTACCACCACCACGATAATCTCTAAAGCCATATTTTTGATCATAAGTATAGTCAGCATGGCCTGGGCGGAAAGTGTTGGCAATATTGCCATAATCTTTAGAGCGTTGATCAGTGTTTTGAATGATCAATGCGATAGAGGTGCCTGTAGTTTTACCTTCGAAGGTGCCTGATAAAATCTTGACTAAATCTTCTTCACGACGCTGTGTCGTATGGCGAGAAGTACCTGGCTTTCTTAGGTCTAAATCGCCTTGTAAATCAGCTTCGCAAAGATCCATTCCAGGAGGGCAGCCATCAACAATACCAACTAAAGACTCGCCGTGAGATTCACCCGCTGTGGTGATTGTAAATAATTTTCCAAAAGAATTGCCCGACATACTGCTAACCTAAGTATTTAATATGAAATTAATTATACCTAGGTGCTTGGTTATTTCACTAGTTTGTTATATAGCCATGCCAAAACTAAGCCACCAATAGCAGCATCAACAAATGCCCACACCATACCAATTAAGATTCCTGTCAAGCTGAGTGAATAGCCTAGATAAATGCTTGAAAAAAAGCTGGTTATATTATGTAAATAGCTATCAGAAAATAGAGCCACAATCGAGATGAACAATATTGCCAATGACCATAGAACTCCTAAAGAGAGTGCCAAGGCCTTGGTGTCGAGTTTTTGATGCATAATTCAGTTTTGTGGTTAGTTAAATGTATTGTACGACTAAAAACTACTGTGTATTAGGCTTAATGCCAACTATTTTGGTTATCAAAAGCATGAGTACACCACTGAATACAAGGGCGGCCGTCACGTACAGTGCATGATTATAATTACCCGATTGCTCAGTTAGTGTTACAGCGTATAAAGGTGCGCTTACTTGCCCAATACCGTAGGCAACGGTGAGAGCACCCATTAGCATAACTGGATTATCACCAGCAATCTTACCGCCTAAATGCATAAAAAGTGCCACTAGCCCTACAAACGTGCCACCATACAAAATACCAGATAATAGATTTAAATAAAGATTGTGACTTAAAGTTGGGATCAAAATACCAACTATTTGAATACTCATGGCAATGATGATAATATTAACACTGCCATGTTGATGCGCTAGACGCATCCAAATAATTGAAGAAGGGATTCCAGCTAGGCCCACTAATAACCAAGTTGAGCCAGCAAAAGACTCGAGCCCTGGCAGTGATTGAATAATGGTTGGTAAAAAAGTGCCTTGAACCACCATCCCTACACCTTCGGTAAAATAAGCCAAAATTAAGATGATTACAAAACTAGAAAACAATTTTTTGTTCAAGGTGTGGGTGACTGTGTTTGCCTGAATTTTTTGATGGCTGGATAAAATATACCAAGGATAAGGTGAGACTAGTGCGGCGCTAAGTGCTAGCATTAGCCAAGAGGCTTGCCAAGAATTTTCAGTTAAAACCAATCTGGCAATAACATCTGCCAGTGCCAAGGCAATGGCAATGCCAGAAAAGTAAATCCCCATTGCTTTGGTTTTATCTTTAAAGTCAAGCTTAACCATAACAATTGCTGCACCCACAACCAGTGTCATAGCCGCACCAAAACCTGCCAAGATTCTACTAAAGATTAGCCATAAATCAGAGGTGGTAATCCCCATAATAATCGTTGTAATAACACACAGAATTAAGCCAAATCTGAAGTATTTAATTTTAGTATTAATATCTTTTATAAAAACGGCAAATAGCGCACCCAGCAAATAACCAACGTAATTAGTTGAAGCCAAGATACCAGAGAAAGTGAGCGACAAAGCTTGGTCGGCCAACATGGAAGGTAGTAGCGATGTATAAGCAAAGCGAGCGACACCAACACCAACAAACAGACCTATAATTCCGGCTAACAAAATATTAAAATTATTGTTTTTATCTAGTAAATTAATGCGACTCACAATGTACGGACTGATTTAATTTAAATATCAGTATACAGCTAACAGTACAGCTTAAATATTGCTTATCATGTTAATATATCGCATTTTAAAAACTTATTCAGATGATGGTCAAATATACTCAGCTTGGTAGTAGTGATTTAGTGGTGTCAAATATTTGCCTTGGAACCATGACGTTTGGTCAGCAAAATACTGAAAAAGAAGCGCATCAGCAGCTTAATTATGCGACAGATCAAGGAATAAACTTTATTGATACCGCTGAGATGTACCCTGTGCCGCCACGTGAAAACACTGTCTATTCCACCGAAAATATTGTGGGTGGTTGGATTAAAAAAAATCCAAGGGATAAAATTATTTTAGCCACCAAGGCAGCTGGCAGTGCACGCGGCATGCCTTGGGTTCGAGATGGTGAGCATGCCTTTAATCGTACCAATTTGCGTAGTGCTGTGGAAGGGTCGCTTAAGCGCCTACAAACAGACTATATTGATTTGTATCAGCTGCATTGGCCTGAGCGCAACACACCGATGTTTGGCCAATATTTGTTTAATCCAGAGCAAGAGCGAGAATACACCGATTTTGCTGAAACGCTACAAGCTTTATCTGAGCTAATCAATGAGGGGAAAATTAGACATATTGGTCTGTCTAATGAATGGCCTTGGGGCTTGATGCAGTTTTTAAATACCTCAGAACAAGAAAGCCTGCCAAGAGTGGTTAGTATGCAAAATGCCTATAATTTGATTAATCGCACTTATGACTCATCGCTCAGAGAAATGGGCTATCGTGAAAATGTGCCATTATTGGCATACTCTCCTATGGCATTTGGCCATCTCAGTGCAAAATATATCAACGATCCAAAAGCTCAGGGGCGAGTAAATGATTTTGATGGTTTTGCTCAGCGCTATGAAAAACCTAGCGTTGAGCCTGCGATTAAAGCTTACGCGGCTTTAGCTCAAGAATTAAACATTACACCAGCCACACTCGCACTCGCATTTACTTATTCACGTTGGTTCTGTGCCAGCAGCATTATTGGTGCCACCAATATGGATCAGCTCACAGAAAATATTAATGCTATTAATTTTGAATGGAGTGATGAGGTTGAGCAAGCGATTGAAGCTATTCATTTAAAGTTTTTCAATCCCGCGCCGTAGTACAATAATTATGGTGCCCTCGAGCCGATTCGAACGGCTGACCTGCCGCTTAGGAGGCGGCTGCTCTATCCAGCTGAGCTACGAAGGCAAGTGTACTATTATCGAGTAAATCTAAGCTAAGATTTGGCTAATAATTGTATTGGCATTATTGTAATCAATGCTAATTGGCTTTAAGTTTGATTTTGTTTTCAGTACTAATGATGGAAAGCTATTGACACCGAGTGAGCGCATTAATGCGATATCTTTAAGTAATAATAACTGTATTTTTTCGCTATTTAGGTTTTTTCCAAATTTTTTAATATCGATATCTAGTTGATCGGCCAGTGCAATCAGAGTATTTGTTTCTGATGGATTTTGAGCGTCTAAATAGTAAGATTGTTGAATTAATTGAGTCATTTTTACCTCTAATTGAGGATTTTGCTCTCTAATAGCGATCACTGCACGACAAGCGGGGTAAGTAGAGCGCTTGGGTTGGCAGTTTTTCCAAAAATCATGGTTGAATTTAGTGCCAGGAATGGTCATTTCGATTTTTTGCCAATTTTTTTGAATATATTCACGCATTTCATTTGACATAATTTCACTAGAATCTGGCGCCAATCCACCAAGTATGTGCTGAATGTTAATATCATCTGGCAATGCTTTTTTAACTTGCTCCCAAGTCTTTTCAAATCCCCAGCACCAAGAGCACATTGGATCATGTATGTAATAAAGTGTCTTTAAGTCCATGTAATAAACTGGTTGATTAAGCGTACAATAATAACCATATTACACGTAAAAATTGGAGTGAAAAAAAATGAATTTAAAAACAATAAGTGTTATGCCTTTGTTGTTAATATCATCAATGTCATTTGCCGGTAGCTATACAGACACAGCGACAGTTAATTCTGTGGATAAGATATACAAAACACATACCATTCGTGAGCCGTATCAAGATTGTTATATTAAGGAGTTTTATCAAGGCGATAGTGATGGCTCTGCCACCAATGAAATTGTGGGCGGATTATTTGGCGGACTGATTGGTAATCAGTTTGGTGGTGGTGATGGCAAAGATGCATTGACAGTAGCAGGTGCTTTATTGGGTGCTTCTCTTGCGCATGATGATGAGCTGGCTAAAGCCAAAACAGGTCGAGTGGTGAGTCGTGAAGTGTGCGAAACCAAGTACCGCTCAGAAACACAAAAGCGCTTAAGCCATTACCGCGTTGAGTATGAGTATGATGGTCGTACATTTACCTACACAACTAAAAACAAACCTTATGGTGATCGTATTAAGATTAAGGTTGAAGTTTCGCCAAAATAATCCGTGGAAATAAAAAAAACTTTTGAGCAGGTAAGTGATCTTGCAAAGCAAGGCGATGCTCAATCACAGTATGAGTTAGCGCTTTGTTATGATTTGGGGATGGGGGTCGATAAAGACTTACCACAAGCATTTGAATGGTATCAGAAATCTGCTGACCAAGATTATGCAAAAGCACAGTATAATTTGGGCATTTTTTACGCCTTAGCGAAGTCAGTCGATAAGGATATTGAGCAATCAAAATTTTGGATCAGAAAAGCCAATGAAAATGGCTATTCTGGTGGCAGTATTTTTTAAATAGGAATAAGCATGAAAGACATTAAACTTGAAGATAGATTGATTTTTGCATTGGACGTGCCAGAAGTTGCACAGGCTAAAGATTTAGTCAATCAGTTGGATGACAGTGTTAATTTTTATAAAATTGGCATGGAGTTGCTAATGACAGGCCAATACTTTGAGTTAATGGACTGGTTAATTGCTAAAGACAAAAAAGTATTTGTTGATCTTAAGTTTTTTGATGTGCCAGAAACTGTGGGTAGAACCATTGCCCGTTTGAGCCAGACAGGCGCAACCTTTGCCACCATTCATGGTAATCAAGGCTTAATGGAAAAAGCAGCTGAAAATAAAGGCGATCTTAAGGTTTTAGCGGTAACCGCTTTGACTAGTTTGGATCGTGGTGATTTAGATGATTTAGGCTTTGATTGCGATGTGCAAGATTTAGTTATTTCTCGTGCTAAGCGTGCTTTTGAAGCGGGCTGTGATGGCGTGGTTTCTTCAGGTCTTGAAGTGCCATTTTTAAGAGAGTATGTGGACAATAAATTGATTGCAGTAACGCCAGGTATTCGCCCGGTTGCTAATGATGATGATCAAAAGCGAGTGGTTGATGTTGCTACTGCATTCAAATCAGGCTCTGATTATATTGTTGTTGGTCGTCCAATTAAAAATGCTGATGATCCATATGCTGCAGCGAGCAATATTCAGGAAATTATTAAAACCTGTTTCTAGTCTTTAATCCCCTGTACGGGGTATAATTTCGCTTTCGTTATCAATATCTGTTGATAACAATTTTTTATAGTCGCGTAACTCAGTTGGTTAGAGTGCCAGCATGACATGCTGGAAGTCGTCAGTTCAAATCTGACCGTGACTACCACCTTTAAAACCGTTATGTAAAGATGTCGGTCAGGCCTTTTTCCATTGGTTTTTGTTAATATTAGTCTGCTAAAGTTTTACTAAATATCTTCCCACTGCCTTTGCTGATAATATTTTTTCATAAGCTTGTTGAATCTCGTCAAGCGATATTTCATGTGCTAATTTGCCCAGTGTATCAATCTTAAATTCATTGGCAATTTTCTCCCACGCCTGGGTTTTTTTGACTAATGAGCTTTCCACTGAGTCAATGCCAATTAGCCTGACACCTCTTAAGATAAAAGGAAAAACATTAGTATTAAATACAGGTGAAGCGGTTAATCCGCAGCAGGTGGCAACACCATCATATTTGATTTGTTTTAGGGCTTCAGATAGTATGTTTCCACCGACTGTGTCAATCACGCCTGAGAATCTTTCTTTGCCCATGGGTTTTTTATTTTCGATATCAAAATCTTTTCTTAATATCACTTCCTTGGCGCCAATTTCTTTTAAGTAATCAATTTGATTTTCCTTGCCAGAAAGTGCAATAACCTCGAATCCTAGCTTGGATAAAATTGCAACAGAGATGCTGCCAACACCGCCCGTGGCGCCTGTTACTAGCACTTCACCATTGGTCACGCCATTGTTTAGTAGTTCATTAACGCTTAAGGCCGATGTTAAGCCGGCTGTTCCATAAATCATCAATTCTCTTAAAGAAATATTATCTGGTTTTTTTACTATCCAAGTGTCTGGAGCCTTTACAAATTCACTATGCCCTCCATCTGTATTCATACCTAAATCATAGCCAGTTATCAAAACTTCATCACCAACTGAAAATAGACTTGATTTGGATTCAGCGACAACGCCACTGACATCAATACCTGTAACATGTGGAAAAACCCGAGTAACACCAGGATTTCCAGCTGAACTTAAAGCATCTTTGTAGTTTAATGATGAGTATGAGGTTTTAATTAAAACCTCACCCTCTACCAGTGTGGGTTGTTCAACTTCCTGAACGCTTGCTACAAATTTTTTATCTTCAATTTTTTCTACTACAAATGCTTTCATTTTATTTTCTACCTTTTTATTAATATTTATTTGGTAATTGTAACTTAAGTGGTTTATCATTGGAAGAACCTACTTTTTTGTAAGGTACTAACCTTTTAGAAACCGATATGATTTAAAGATAAAAAGAAATGAATAATAAAGTTAATGTAGAGCATGAAAAGTGCCCAGTTGAAACGTCAATTGATATTTTAGCGGGAAAATGGAAGATATTAATATTGTGGTATTTGCTATCAGAAACAAAAAGGTTTAGTGAGTTGCAAAAATTAATACCAAGAATAACTCAAAAAATGCTGATTCAAAAGCTTAGGGAGTTAGAGCAAGATGAGATAGTGCATAGAGAGGTTTATCCGGTTGTCCCTCCAAAAGTTGAATATTCATTAACTCCTTATGGACAAAGTCTAAAGCCAATATTGAAATCGCTTTATTTATGGGGTGAGGCGCATAAAGAAAAAGTTACTTAATTATTTGGTTGATGCCATTCACCTTAACTTATCGTATACAATTTATGTCATGAAATTATCACTCTTGTTTTTGTTATTATTGAGCTATGCCACGTTGGCACAGGCTGACTTGTATGATAGAGGCAAGGCGTATTATTATGGTGATGGGGTTGAGCAAAATTATAGCAAAGCTTTCAATGCCTTTTCACTGGCCAGTAAGGCTGGGAATCTAGAGGCTCAAACCGCTTTAGCCCTTATGTATATTGAAGGCAAGGGCTCCAATCAAAACGATGCAAAAGGCGTTGAGTTATTAAACAAATCTGCCAAACAAGAGCATTCTAAGGCTCAGTATTACCTGGGTAGTATGTTTTATCTGGGTATTGGTGTTGAGCGCGATGTGCGAGCTGCCCATCAATGGATTAAAAAAGCAGCCAAACAAGGATATGCAGATGCGCAGTACAATTTATCGCAAATGTATGCAACTGGTGACGGTGTTAAGAAGAATCCACTTTTGGCAAATAAGTGGCGTATTGAAGCGGCAAAATCAGGCAATAGTGATGAGCAGTATCGTCTAGGTTTGGCCTATGCAGATGATGAGGATTATAAACAAGCTTATGATTGGCTGTTAAAGTCAGCTAGCCAAGAGCATGTGCAAGCCCAATATCAATTAGCGCAATTATTTGAACATGGGCGCGGCGTTAGGAAAAGCGCTAAAGAGGCGTTAAATTGGTATCAAAAATCTTTTGATAATGGCAATGTAGAGCTGGCTTATATTTTGGCAAATTATTATGATAAGGGTGTTTACGCCTTGCCTAATTATAAAAAATCACATAAGCTTTATCAGCAGTCCATCAAGCAGGGCAATCTATCAGCTTATTTAGATATTGCCAGGCATTATGAATTGGGCCAAGGTGTTAAAACTGATTTAACCAAAACTTACAGCTTCGCTATTGCTGCAGCAAGAAAGGGCTATCAGCCAGCTTGGCGAAAAGTAGCTGACTTGTATTTACAAGGTAAGGGAGTTGGGCAGTCTGTTAAAAAAGCCAAATATTGGCTTAAAAAATTATCAAATTCTGGAGATATTCAAGCCATCAAGGATCTAAAGGATTTATAAAAATGGGATAAATCGCCCAGTTTTTTGTTGATATGCTGGGTAGCTTTTAAAGCGTTTTGTTAGTAGTTTTTCTTCAAGATTAGATTTTAAGATTAAATCAATAAATAGAATTAACATAACCCCTTGTGAAAAGTGGTGAGCATTACTCAGCATTAGTGCCAAGCAAAATAGCAAAACACTGGTGTACATCGGATGCCTAATAAATTGATAAATACCGCTTGTTCTAAGTTGGTGATTTTGTTTTAGGCCAGGTGTTATGTTTAGGTTGTTAAACTTCATATTAAATACAGCAATTAGCCCGATTAACAAAGCTAAGTGTACAAGAGCTATCTCTATAAAGCCAAAGTATTCATACTGGGCATTAAACATTAAGTAAATAATACAGCTGAATTGGATAACAACGTAAATCATGATTGGGTAGGATAGTTATAATAAGCTTATTATCTCAAATTATTAACCTTAGAAATGCAAACACCTTACGATATTGTTATAATTGGCTCAGGCCCGGCAGGACTGAGTTTTGCTTGCTCCATGCTAGAGCTTGGTATCAAGGTTCTGTTAATTGAGCGCTCAAATTTTGAATCTATTTCAAATCCAAAAGAAGATGGTAGAGAGATTGCATTAACGCACTTATCACTTAAAATCTTAAAAAAATTAGGTGTTTGGGAATTAATCGACCAATCTCAAGTTGCCCCATTAAA
>Ga0209263_1000885_pt1 | contig 17728 bp, 21 predicted proteins | sample SaaInlV_DNA_100m_FD_184684 | JGI IMG/M metagenome (GOLD analysis project Ga0209263, IMG submission 184684) | Marine microbial communities from expanding oxygen minimum zones in the Saanich Inlet - SI075_LV_DNA_100m (SPAdes) (version 2) | ecosystem: Environmental > Aquatic > Marine > Unclassified... | reverse complement strand
AAATTCAATAACCTATCAAAACTAAAATGAACAACTATAAAACTAAAGAGTTCAGCTTTGGAACTCAGGTTAGAAAATCCCCCTATTTCGATGCGACTATCCGCTGGGGAGCACAAGGCTTTTCAGTATACAACCACATGTACATTCCAAGAGACTTTGGAGACCCCGTTCAAAACTTTTGGAATCTTGTTAACGATGCAATTTTATGTGATGTAGCTGTTGAGCGCCAAGTCGAGATAACTGGCCCAGATGCTGCTCAATTTGTTCAACTACTTACTCCAAGAAATCTTTCGGAGTGTGCTGTTGGCCAATGTAAATATGTACTAATTACTGATGAAAATGGAGGTGTGTTGAATGACCCAGTCTTATTAAGGCTTGCTGAAAATCACTTCTGGCTTTCCCTAGCCGACAGCGATATTTTGATGTGGGCTAAAGGAGTGGCTGTTAACTCTGGACTGGACGTTCATTTAAGTGAGCCAGATGTCTCTCCGCTTCAACTACAAGGACCAAAGTCAGGCGATATTGCTAAGGCGATATTTGGTGAGAGAATAGATGACCTTAAATATTACTGGCTTGAGGAATTCGAGCTTAATGGTATTCCATTAATCATATCAAGAACGGGCTGGTCAAGTGAGCTTGGATATGAAATCTACCTTCGTGATGGCTCTAGAGGAAACGAGCTTTGGGACCTCATTATGAACACTGGAAAACCAATGGGACTAGTTCCAGGTCACACCTCTACGATAAGAAGAATTGAAGGTGGAATGCTTTCTTATCAGGCAGACATGGACTACACTATAAACCCTTTTGAGCTCGGGTTAGGTCGACTCGTTGACCTTGAAATGAATGCAGACTTTATTGGAAAAGATGCTCTAAAAAAAATTAAGTTTGACGGGGTTAAACGGATTCAGGTTGGCATAGAAATTTCTTGTTCACCTCTTCAGCATCCAAACACAAGCTATTGGCCAATTCTTATTGATACAAAAGAAGTTGGATATATAACTTCAGCAGTTTATTCGCCAAGACTTGACAAAAATATTGCACTTGCTATGATGGATGTCAAGTACTCGGCCATAGATACTGCTGCAGAGACCACAACCCCTGCGGGTAATTTTCATATCAAGGTTGTCCAAAAGCCATTCTATGACCCCAAGAAAAAAATTACTTCAGGCTCTTAGCCTGACTTAATAAGACTAGGAGGAATATATGTCTGAACTATCTATTGATCTCATCTGGAATAGAAAGGAAGAGACTCTCTCTCCTGGAAAGTTTTCAAGCGAACATGAGGTTATCTACAACGAACGATACAAAGTAACAGCTGATACTGCTCCTGACTGGGGTGGCTCCGACAACAACACAAATCCCGAACAGGCACTTGCTGCCTCATTAAGCAGCTGCCACATGATGACTTTTCTGGCGCTTGCTGCAAAAACTAAATGGCCCGTCTCTGCTTACACTGATCATGCTGTAGGTCATCTTGGCAAAAACAGCAAGAAACAGATGGTTGTTAACCAAATTGACTTAAGTCCTGTGGTCTCTTTCGATACTGGCTTTGAAGTAAGCGATGAAGAATTAGAAAAAATGCATGACAGAGCTCATCGGTATTGTTTTATAGCTAACACTTTAGACCGTGAGGTCGAGGTTAATATCAACATTTAAAAGTTGATAATGCGTTTCTACTAATATGGAGACTAAATTATGAACAGCAATAATAACAACAATATTAATACTGACGATTCGATTTTGCTTACAGAATTAACAGGCAATGGCGTATTTCGATTAACACTCAATGACGAAAAAAGAAGGAACGCCTTGTCTGAGGAGATGATGGCCCATCTCAAATCTTCTCTCGCCGATGCCTCTGACAACATAGACATAAAAGTAGTAATAATTGCGGGCAACGGCCCCGCGTTTTGCTCAGGCCATGACTTAAAACAAATGACTGCTGAAAGAGAGAGTGATGACAATGGGCTGGCCTACTTTACAAAGATATTTTCATCTTGTTCAGAGCTAATGCAAATGATTGTTAGGCATCCTAAACCAATAATTGCTGAAGTTTCAGGTGTCGCGGCGGCGGCAGGTTGTCAACTCGTTGCCTGCTGCGATCTTGCAGTTGCGGGTACGTCAGCGCGCTTTATTACTCCGGGCGTAAACATAGGGCTATTCTGCTCAACCCCAATGGTAGCGCTATCTAGAAACGTATCCAATAAAGCAGCAATGGAGATGCTTCTGACAGGTGAAATGGTTAGTGCGCATAAGGCCGAGCGCATTGGACTTGTAAACCGAGTGAAGGAGGATGTTGATTTGCTAAAAGACACCATGGCACTGGCAGAGCTTGTCGCCTCAAAATCTAGCCTAACAATAAAGATCGGAAAGGAGGCTTTTTATAGACAAAAAGATAAGCCTCTTTCAGAGGCTTATGACTATGCATCAAAGGTCATGGTAGACAACATGCTAGAACACGATGCAAAAGAGGGCATCAGCTCATTCTTAGAAAAACGTGCACCAAAATGGCAAGACCAATAGCAATGAACAATCCCTACAACTCTGGCCTTGAAAGAAACCCTGCTAACTTTCAGCCACTTACTCCTCTAACCTTTTTAGAGCGAGCAGCTTCAGTATATCCAGAACACACTGCTATTATTCATGGCAAATTAAAACGCAGCTATAGTGACTTTTATAGCCGGTCACTTCGGCTCGCTTCAGCGCTCTCGAGTCAAGGCATCAAGCGTGGTGACACTGTATCCGCAATACTATCAAATACTCCTGCAATGCTTGAAGCTCATTATGGTGTTCCAATGTGCGGGGCAGTTTTGCACAGCATTAACACACGACTCGATCCAGATACGATTGCCTATCAGTTAGATCACTCCGACGCAAAAGCCCTTATAGTTGATCGAGAGTTTTTAGATGCTGTAAAAATCTCACTTGAGCTCAGCGAAGTAAGCCCAATATTGATTGACTATAACGACAGTGAATACCCAGTCCTGGATTCGTTGCCAGAAGCAATAGAGTATGAGGCTTTTTTGTTGCAGGGCGACACTAATTACGAGTGGCTAATGCCAGAAGATGAATGGGATGCAATCTCTTTAAACTATACTTCTGGCACAACCGGAAACCCAAAAGGAGTTGTGTCACACCATCGTGGGGCCTACCTATTGGCGCAAGGAAATGCTATGATTGCTTCAATAAAAAAACACTCGGTCTATTTATGGACGCTGCCCATGTTTCACTGCAATGGTTGGTGCTTCCCATGGACAATGTCGGCTATCATTGGAACACATGTCTGCCTGAGACATGTGAGGGCCAAGCCAATTTGGGAGTCACTCGAAAAGCATAAGGTGACCCATTTATGTGGAGCTCCAATTGTTATGTCAACAATGCTCGCAGCCCAAGAGAATGAAAAAAAATTATTACAAAATAAGGTTGAGTTTTTTACAGCTGCTGCCCCTCCCCCAGAGCCCGTTTTAACTAACATGAAGGCAGCGGGGTTTAATATTACCCATCTATATGGACTTTCTGAAACCTATGGCCCTGCTGTGGTTAATGAATGGCATCAAGATTGGAACAATTTAGGTGAAAGTGAACAAGCTTCTTTAAAAGCACGGCAAGGTGTACGCTACCTCCCTCTTGAGTCTTTAGATGTTATGGACCCCAAAACAATGCAGCCCGTACCTCGTGATGGCAAGACAATAGGCGAAGTAATGTTCAGAGGCAATGTAGTCATGAAAGGCTACCTAAAAAATAAGCCGGCCACTGATGAGTCGTTCAAGGGTGGATGGTTTCACTCGGGAGACCTAGGAGTTATTCATGCAGATGGATATGTCCAGCTTAAAGATCGCTCCAAAGATATTATTATATCTGGTGGTGAAAATATTTCGTCAATTGAAATTGAAGAGGTGCTCTACAAACACCCCTCTGTTGATGCGGCGGCAGTTGTAGCCATGCCAGATGCAAAGTGGGGTGAAACTCCCTGTGCATTCATTCAACTTAATGAAGAGGGATCTGCCTCTGAAGAGGAGTTGAGCCAATGGTGCAGAGATCGTATGGCTTCCTTCAAGCTTCCTCGTAAATTTATTTTTGAAGAGATTCCAAAAACCTCTACTGGAAAAATTCAAAAATACGTTCTTAGAGAGCGCGCTCTAAAAGGCTAGCCAATCGTCTATTCTTGATTAAGATCAAGGAGGGTTTTTTCAAGCTCTATATCATTAGTCATTAATTAAATCCTTATATAGGAATGTATGATCGCACTGTCAAAATTAAATGCATCGGCATTTTTAAGTAAAGGGTTTCGACCTTTTTTTATTGGCTCTGCTCTGTTTGCTATTGCATCAATGCTGCTGTGGGGTCTAATCTATTTCTTTCAACTCCCTCTAAGATTTGGCAATTTAACTCCGTTTCAGTGGCATGCACACAGCATGATTTTTGGCTACTCAACAGCTGTGATTGCTGGATTCCTACTGACAGCAGTTACCAACTGGACTGACGAGGAGACACTGACCGGAATTCCCCTGCTTATTCTATTCACACTCTGGCTTTTCGCAAGACTTACATGGGCAGTTATGCCTTACGAACCATTGTTATTTGGCTTGCTTGATATCGCATTTCTTTTAATGCTTTATTACGCTGTCGCTAGAGCAATAATTAGGGCTCGGCAGTGGCGGCAGCTGGCCATTGTTTCAAAACTGCTCATTATTATATTAGCGTACATTCTATTTTTTTTAGGGGCAATGGGCATTGTGTCAGACGGCGCAAATTACGGCATCTACCTTGCCCTTATTGCTGAAATTGCCCTCATTCTAACCATAGCAAGAAGAGTGTTTCCGTTCTTTGCAAAAGTAGGGCTAGGGTTGCAAACAACTCCATATTCTCCGATCTGGATTGATAGATCTAGCATAATTTTTATGCTTGTTTGGCTTGTAATGTTTCTCTTTTTTGTGGACTCACCCTTTACCGCTTTAATCTCATTTTTAATTTCTATTGTTTTGGCTGTCAGACTCTTCTATTGGCATCTGCCAGGACTATGGGGCATTTCATTACTATGGAGCTTGTACCTTAGCATAGCCATAATCGCTATGGGCTTTATGATGTTGTCACTGGCTTATTTTGAAAGCAGGCTTCATTATTTTGGAATTCATGCATTAGCATATGGTGGGCTCGGACTAATAACGTTTAGCATGATGTGTCGTGTTGCCCTTGGGCACACAGGAAGAAATGTAAATAAGAAATATAAACTATTGGATTTGGCCCTAGTTAGTTTCGTGCTTGGAGTGGTTCTTAGGGTTCTGTTACCACTCTTACTACCTGACCTAGCAAGAGTATCAATGATCGCTAGCCAAGCACTCTGGATTTGTTCATATGTGGTATATGTTTGGTTTTTTTACCCAGTATTAACTCAAAAAAATTTCGTGATGCCTATATCAAAAGATAACAGAGAAGTACGAGAATAAAGGGCGTGTAACTTCAGACATGCCACTTTAAATAGATTCTTAATTGGTGCTCCAGTGCTTCTGCATTTCAAAATACAAGAAAGAAGCTGTCCAGGTAATTAAAACAAACCCCACTAAAGACTCCATTCCAACAAAAAAACGAATCGCTCCCATCGGCTCAATATCGCCAAAGCCAAGAGTAGAAAAAGTAGTGAAAGAAAAATAAATACTGTCTACCAACGAGCCATCAAAGTTTCCTGCAAGATATCCCCAGCCGCTTGAGTTGTGCATCTTGAAATAAGCAAAGGCATAAATCCAGATTTCTACAACATGAGCAATCAATGCAACTAGGACACATATTAAAATTTTGAACCTGTGCTTAATTGCAATTTTTGGAAGAATATCAGCAGTCTTGAATAATAGTTCGTAGTGCACTAAGACGACAAGCGAGGTTATTAATATATTTAAAAGTATTATTTTTGTCATGCTTAAGCCACTTAACTAGCTTTATTATAATTCCAAAAAAAAACAAGCGGCCATTAATGCCGCTTGATGTTTTTAGATGGTGCCGACACACGGACTCGAACCGCGGACCTACTGATTACAAATCAGTTGCACTACCAACTGTGCTATGTCGGCTTAGAGCGAAATTATACAGTAAAGAATTTTTTTTCCGTACTATTTTATAGTTCCCATATACAGTTACTTCTTTCGCTGTTTTATGGCGATACGTATCCCTATAATACTTAGTGCAATTGCCATCAAAAACCACTGCACTGCGTAGCCTATGTGCTTCTCAATGCTTCCAGTGTAAGGCTCCCACTTTCTAACAAAACCGTCTCTCATTGATGCATCCAATAGCCCAATCATGCTTGAAAAATCAACACTTGCTATCTCACTCATTTTGACTAAATCGATTGCTTGTACTAGCACTGGAAACCTATTATTGATCTCACTTGATTTCAGCTCCATACGCTTGATGGGCTTTGAAATTTGAACCTTGATCTCTGACTTGGATTTTCCAATTGAGATATCTGCTAGTTTTTCCCTAGAGCCTCCCCATGGAATAAAGCCTCGATTTACAATAATAGCGCCGGGCTGATTCTCTAATTTGAATGGTGTTAAAACATAATAGCCAGAAACTTGATCGACAATCTGATTGTCATAAATGAACTGTTTATCGCCTAAGTAGTGGCCCTTAAGTCGAACCTGATAATACTCTTTATTAAGGAGCATTTTTTCATCATAGACCAATTCTATAACGCCTGTATTTGCTTTTTGAATTGAGCCTTCTATTTCACGCTTTTCATCCGCTCGATCAAGCTGCCAAAAACCCAAAGACACCAGAAAAGCAATAGTCGCAACTATTAGCAATGAAGGAATTAAATACCTTAGGCTCATTACTGAGTTGGCAAAAACATCCCGTTTGGCTCAATCCAGCCCAAAGCGCCTGCAAGCAACAAGAAAGCGAAAAGAAGAACTGATAAAACAATTCTCATTCTTAAGGCCTTAAACATTCTGTCCGAGCCATCCTTTCCGCCCCTAAGGAGACCGATAACGGCCGAACCTAAAAATAAAAATATTAGAACAAGTGCTGCGATTACAAATAAATTCATGCCGTTCCTTGATTTCTTGAAAAAAAAGACCCCTTGATAGGGGCCTTTAAATAAACCTCTATTACGATATTATATCCAGTATACAAAAATAAACAGCCCTAGCCATACGACATCAACAAAGTGCCAGTACCAGGCCACACCCTCAAAAGCAAAATGGTTTTCGAGGTTAAAGTGTCCTTTTTGAATACGATAAAGAATAACCGTTAGCATAATAACACCGATTGTTACATGGAACCCGTGGAATCCAGTTAACAAGTAGAACGTAGAGCCATAGATCCCTGAAGTTAACTTGAGGCCGTCATGGTATGCGTGTCCGTACTCTGTAATCTGAAAACCTAAAAATATAACTCCCAAGGCGATCGTTGCAAGCATCCAAGCCATCAAAGCGCTTCGGTGTCCAGCTCTAAGTGCATGGTGCGCATAAGTAAGCGTAACGCCTGAAGTTAACAGAAGGCCTGTGTTCACTGCTGGAAGGCCCCAAGTATCAACTAACTTAAAGTTGGTCGCAAAGGTTACACCGTTTTGGCCAACATCGCCCGGCGTTGAGATCAAAGGCCAAGTAGCTTTAAAGCCTTCCCAAAGCTCAGGGGTAAACATGTTGTTATCCGCCCCACCAAGCCATGGAACACTTAAAACTCTAGCATAGAATAACGCCCCAAAGAATGCCGCAAAAAACATAACCTCTGAGAAGATGAACCAGCTCATTCCCCATCTAAATGATTTGTCCACTTGGGAGTTATACAAGCCACTAACACTTTCAGTAACAACAGTACCAAGCCACCCAAACATCATAAAGGCAATAATTGCAAAACCCAAAACCATCACTGGCCATCCCCAGCTTACATCGTGCATTTGGTTAGCAAAGCCAATAAATAGCGTTGAAATACCAATTGATCCTATGATTGGCCAGTATGTGCCATGCGGAACATAATATTTTTCGTTGCTCATTTTCTCTCCCTTTTTTTAACTATCTAACTTATAAAAATTATATGACAAACTCACGTCTTTAATCCACTCTTCCATTTCAGGCTCAACAACAAACCGAAGCGACATTTCCACTTCTTCTCCAGGCTGGAAGCCTTGCTTCACAAAACAAAAGCACTCAAGTTTTTTAAAGTGAAGAGCCGCATCTGTTGGCGCCACACTTGGTATTGCTTGACCATACACAACCTCATCGGTCGTGTTTTTGGCAATATAGCTAGTGTTATAAAATTTTCCTGGCACGACCTCCATTGAGGTCTCCTTTGGCGCAAACTGAACTGGAAAACCAGGACTCGTTGACGCAAAAAAACTAACCGTTACTACACGCTCTTCATTAACTTGATACTGCTTTTCTGTCTCCACAGTACCCGTCTTACCATTAAAGCCGGTGATGTCGCACAATACATCATATATTGGCACCATAGCATAAGCAAAAAAGAACATTAAAATAGGGACAGATACAAGTTTTATCCAAAACCCTTTTGTTATTTTTTTTCTCTCCATATCAGCCGTTTAGCACTATGGTCGCTACATACAATCCTATTGCTACAATGGCTACTATGAGTGCAGTTCGCCCTACACCTTTGTTCTTCTTCTCAGCCATTAACTATGCTGTGACTCAGCCAAAATTTCGGCTCTTGTCGGTGGCTCATCAAATGTGTGATAGGCGACTGGCGTAGCCAAAGTCCACTCCAAGCCCTTCGCACTTCCCCATGGTCTTGCTTCTGCCGGCTTACCATTTCGGATACAGTCTATAACAATGTAAGTAAACAAAATAAATGATAGACCAAAAGCGAAAGAGCCATAAGATGAGATTGTATTGAAGTCTGCAAATTGTAATGCATAGTCAGGGATACGACGCGGCATTCCAGCAAGCCCTAAAAAGTGTTGAGGGAAGAATGTTACGTTTACTGAAATTAATGCGATCCAAAAGTGAACTTTTGCAAGACCTTCGTTATACATTTTTCCAGTCCACTTAGGAAGCCAGTAAAAAACAGCCGCTATAATTGCCCACAAAGCTCCAGTTACCAGAACGTAATGAAAGTGAGCAACAACAAAATAAGTATCATGATATTGAATATCTGCTGGAGCGATTCCAAGCATGAGCCCAGAGAAGCCACCAATCGTAAATAAAAATACAAAAGAAAGCGCCCATAGCATTGGTGTTTCAAAAGTCATAGAGCCTTTCCACATAGTGGCAACCCAGTTAAAAACTTTTACTCCAGTAGGGACTGCAATCAGCATTGTGGCATACATAAAATAAAGCTCTCCTGCAACTGGCATACCGGTAAGGAACATATGGTGCGCCCACACAATGTATGACAAAAATGCGATTGATGCTGTTGCATAAACCATTGAGGAGTATCCAAAGAGCGGCTTTCTTGTGAAGGTCGGAATAATATGAGAGATAATTCCAAAAGCAGGCAAAATCATGATGTACACCTCTGGATGTCCAAAGAACCAGAAAATGTGCTGGAACATAACCGGGTCTCCGCCGCCTGTTGCATCAAAGAATGCTGTGCCAAAGTTTCGATCCGTTAACATCATTGTAACAGCGCCCGCAAGAACTGGCATTGCTCCAATTAGAAGGAATGAAGTTATGAGCCATGTCCATACAAATAAGGGCATATCCATTAATCTCATTTCTGGTGCCTTCATATTAAGTACAGTCGCGATAATATTAATAGCGCCCATAATTGAAGAGAAACCTAACAAGTGAACTGCGAAAATAAAGAAGTCTGTAGAGTCAGGAGCAAAAGAGGTAGATAGTGGAGCATAGAAAGTCCAACCAAACGCTGGCGCACCGCCTTCCATAAAAAAGGTACTCAGAAGGATCGATCCTGCAAAAGGCAATATCCAAAAACTCCAGTTATTCATTCTCGGAAGCGCCATATCAGGCGCACCAACCATCATAGGAATAAGCCAATTTGCTAGGCCAACAAAAGCCGGCATAATGGCTCCAAAAACCATAATCAGGCCATGCATTGTGGTTAGCTGGTTATAGAATTGGGGCTCAAACAACTGCAAGCCAGGCTGTAATAATTCTGAACGAATGCCCATAGCAAAGGCGCCGCCCACTAAAAGCATAGCAAAAGAGAACCACAAGTAAAGGGTTCCGATATCTTTATGGTTAGTTGTTTTAACCCATCTCAGTAGTCCTTTTTCAGGACCGTGATGGTGATCGTCGTGTGCTGCTGCCGCTGTAGTTGAGCTCATCTATTTCTCCTTAAATTAACGTGCAGATGTAACATCTGATGGTTGAACAACTGACCCATTGTTGCCAAAGGACCTTCTTTCGTAGGTAATAACCGATGCGATATCCGTATCACTTAGCATCTTAAATGCCGGCATACCCCCCATACCATTTATCACTAGATTAAGCTGGTATTCTGCAGGGCCATTTGTGACCTCGGAGCCAATCATTGCAGGAAAGACTCCTGGAATTCCTGATCCATCTTTCTGGTGGCAGCCTGAACAGTTAGCGTTATATACAGTTTCACCTCTTGCTACAAGCTCTTCCTCTGTCCATGCTTTAGTGGCACTCGCCGCTTCAGCTACTTTTTCAGCTTGCTTGCTTTCAACCCATGCAGCATAGTCTGCCTTAGAGACAACATCAACCACAATTGGCATAAAGCCATGGTCTTTGCCACAAAGCTCTGCACACTGGCCTCTGAAAGTTCCAACCTTATTTAGCTTGGCCCATGCGTCGTTAATAAAGCCTGGGTTAGCATCTTGTTTAACACCAAACTCAGGGACCCACCAGTTGTGAATAACGTCATTAGATGTAATCAAAAAACGAATCGTAGTATCTACAGGAAGAACCAGATGATTGTCAACTGAACGAAGGTAGTCACTTTCATTGTGAACTGCTTCACGCTCTTCAGGAGAGGCCTTAATCACATCTCTTGAAGACTGCGCTAGATTTGATACGAAACTAATTCCCTCTTCAGGGTAGTCATATTGCCACTTCCACTGAATACCTGTAACCTTGACAGTCATGTCAGCCTTATCTAAGACTTCAATATCAATTAACGTTTTAGAGGCAGGAATTGCCATTGCAATTAAAATTAAGATCGGAATTCCTGTCCAGATAAATTCTACAGTTGTGCTTTCATGGAAATGTGCCGCCTTTACTCCCTTAGACTTTCTGTGGGCAACAATCGAATAAAACATCGCTCCAAAAACCACAACACCGATTGCCACACAAACCCAAAATGCCATCATGTGAAGCCCATAAATATCCTGGCTAATATCTGTAATGCCTTTTGTCATATTTAGGGTGTACTCTGCAAATGCAGCTCTAGAGCTAAATAATGCTGAAATAGCGCCAGTGATAGTCAACAATAATTTCATAGATTCTCCGAATTAAACCTTGGTCATTTCTTTAAATAACCATAATAAAAATGTGGATATTATATATACTCTTAATTATCTTGTATATAAGGTTAAAAAACCTATATTCAAGCACAAACAAAAAAAGCTATCAAATGATACCTGTTTCTGCACGTTTTACCAAGTAAATATTGGTCTTTATTCTCAATTTTGGTTGAACTTTTTTCACCAAGTAAGCTTATCAATATAAATTTGATCCATACTATTGAAAAAATGAAATTAAACACTAAATAATTTATTGTAATTTTGTGCAATGTTTTAAAAAACTGTTAGGCAATTATTTGATATATTAAAATAGCTTGCTTCATTTAATGGAATAAATATGTACTCTAAAACACTTAATCTTTCATTTATTTTGGCTCTGATAGTGGTTATATTGGGAGCCTATACGCGACTTGCTGATGCAGGATTGGGCTGCCCCGACTGGCCGGGGTGCTATGGTCAGTTATTGGTTCCAGATGTTATTTCTTCTGAATATGATAGACCGCTTGATGTGGCTATGGCATGGAAAGAAATGGTTCATCGATATGCCGCCTCAACCCTTGGGCTATCAATTGTTGTTATTTTTTTATTAGCAATTTTTCGCAGGCCTGAAACGCTTCGCTCTATCAAGCTTCCAACTGCTCTGCTTTTGCTTGTTGGGTTTCAGGGCGCCCTAGGAATGTGGACAGTCACTGAACAAGTTCATCCTGGAATTGTAACCATGCATTTATTTGGCGGCTTTTCAACGACTACGCTTCTTTTCTGGCTGTTGCTAAATGAGCGTCGCTCTATCAAACTCGAGCAACCCATACTTATAAAGCATAAACTCATGCTTATTTTAGTAACGGGCCTTCTTGTCTTTCAGATTTTTCTAGGAGGCTGGACAAGTACTAACTATGCAGCCCTTTCTTGTGGTGATTATTTCCCAACTTGTCTGGGCGAAATGTGGCCTGACGATATGGACTTTAAGAATGCCTACTATTGGGGACCACTCGGAATCGATTATGAGTTTGGCGTTCTCGAAAATCAAACACGCACTGCAATCCAAATGGTTCATCGCATCGGCGCTCTGGTTGTTACTGTAGCAATACTAGCCTTATCATTTACATTAAAAAGTTATCCCACTTTGAAAAAGAACATTGCTGTTGTGCTTGCTTTATTGGCCATTCAGGTTGCGCTGGGTATTGTTAATGTTGTGATGTCTTTGCCAATATTTGCGGCAACGATGCATAACGTTGTGGCACTTGCCCTTCTTCTTAGCCTGATTAATCTTGCACACATGATGTTTAAAAAGGAAAATGCGTCTTAGAAAAAATTAATTGATTATATTTTTATGAAAAAAATTACCTTACTTTATTTAATCCTATTAGTTGTTGTTTTGAGTGCTGCTGCTTTTTTCTTCGTAGGCAGCAAGCCCAATTTGGAAGAGCTCAAAAACACTGTAGCTCCGTCAGCCTCCTTGTATCCTGAAGCAAAATCAGCCTCTGATCAACTTCACTTTATCGATGATGACTCCAATGACACTCATTTATCTGAAGTGACAGATGGAAAATGGGCGCTTCTATATTTTGGTTACACATCCTGCCCTGACGTTTGTCCAATCGACCTATCTAAAATCAACCTAACGCACCAGCTCATGACTCATAGTGACAAGCTGCAAGTAGTTTTTGTATCGGTCGATCCTATGAGAGACCTTGGCAAGCTTGACAATTTCGCAAGTGCATTTAATTCTACTTTTTTAGGGTTAACTGCTCATCAAGACGAATTGATGACTATCAGCAAATCGCTCGGAGTCTATCATGAAGTTGTCCAAACTCAAGCATTAGCAAAAGAAGACCATAGTAATCATGGAGAACATGGAGAACATGGAGAACACAATACTTTCAAAGTCCATGAAATGATTAATCCTAAAAATGGGGACATTCAAACCGTTGAATCTCAGGAGAAACATATGGAGCTCATGGAGCTTGGCTATGAGCATCATGGCCATGACATGGCTCAAATTGAAGACTCTCAAGAGGTGGCGCACTATGATATTGATCATACTAGCAGCTACCTATTATTTAGCCCAGACCTTAAACTTACTGCGTTATTAACAAGTCCTCATGAGCCGCCCGATATGGCCAAAGCAATCGATCTAATTATTGAAAGCCTAAGGTAGAACAAGCCGAACTGCAAAGAGTATCGTCCCAATAAAAAGAACCGTCATCACTAGCCCTACAACAATGTAGGGCCATGGGCCTGTTTTTTCTGTAGCCTCAAAATCTTGGGTGAGATGTTTCTTTTTTCCAACACCAATCATCGCTGAAGCTACTGCTCTAAAAACCTGAAACAAACCTTTCATGCTCTAGAAAGGACCACCAAAGTTTATGAGAAGGTAGTGGTCAACCAAGAGACCAACAAACAAAACCATCAAATAGTTGATAGAGTATTTAAAGGTCTTAAATGCAATTTTAGGATTATCTGGCTCCTTAAAAACCTTCAGAGAGTATCCTAAAAAAAGAATGCCAAGAGATGCGGCACATATCAAGTAGATCAGTCCGCTCATACCTGTCAAATATGGAAGAAGCGTAACAAGGAACAATAACACCGTATACAGAAGAATCTGAACCCGAGTAAACTCAAGGCCGTGTGTCACTGGCAACATTGGGATTTCGGCTTTTTTGTATTCTTCACTCCTGTGAATGGCCAGCGCCCAGAAGTGTGGAGGGGTCCATATAAAAACAATGAGGAATAAAAGCAATGCATACTCAAGGCCGTTTGATCCTGCAACTGCAGTCCATCCAAGAACCGGTGGTGCAGCCCCTGCTGCTCCGCCAATCACTATGTTTTGTGGGGTTGCTCTTTTCAAATACATTGTATAGAAGACAGCGTACCCAATCAAAGAGAGAAGCGTTAGAATTGCAGTCAATAGATTAACAAAGACGACAAGAAGAGCAATTCCCACAACGCCCAAAAAAGCCCCCCAGATGAGGGCCTGAGCCCTTGTAACTTTCCCTTGCGGCAAGGGCCTTCGATCAGTTCTGGACATTTGCATGTCAATTTTTTCGTCAACAACGTGGTTAAACACAGCAGCAGACATTGCGGCCAACGAAATGCCTGCAGATGCAGCAGAAATAAGAAAAAGATTGGGTACATAAGGAACAGCTAGGAGCATTCCAACGACTGCTGTAAGCAAAATAAGCATCACTACTTTTATCTTACAGAGACCCAAAAGATCTTTCAAAGATGGAAGGTTTCCCATTAGCCGATCCTTGAGTACTTAAGAAGTCGCTTTAGGTCCTTGAGCACAAACTTTACATTGATATCTTTTGCGTTGTAATACATCATAAAGTTTCCAATAGGGTCAATCAGAAAAATTGAGTTTTCTGGAAAACTAGCAAGCTGTCCTGACAGCTTATCACTGGCGATGCTTGCGAAGATGAGATTTTCATCCTCATTAGACGGCATTGAGCCATCATCAGTAATAAGCATTCTTTGGATTCGGCGCATGTCCATATTAATCAGCGTGCGAATAGTCTTTACATCTGCGACTGCTTGATCGCAGACTGCATCACAATTCTGTGCTACATATACAAGTGTCCAGATACCATCAAGCGAGGCGTCCCCCTGAATCTCAAGATCTGTCTTTTCAGTAACGATTACTGGGCTTATAAGCTCACCATAATTAACGGTGTTCTGGCTGAAATAAGATGGGTTTAAGTAGAAAAACAAAGTTCCCAGTCCAATAGGAAGAACAAATATTGATAAAAGCACCCAAAATTCTTTTTTAAAGGTCATGTGTTTCCTGAATTCAAAACTGCGTAATGATACGCTGAAGGAGTCAAAAACTCAACTTGCTATAGCCTTACCTCAATGCCTTTTTGTTGCATCGATTTTTTGGCCTCATCAACTGTAAACTCTGCAAAGTGAAAAATGCTCGCTGCAAGCACTGCATCTGCCCCGCCATCAATTACGCCTTCAGACAAGTGCAACAAATTGCCAACGCCGCCAGAAGCAATCACTGGAACATCCACAGCATCAGATATGGCTCGTGTTAACTCAAGGTCAAAACCATCTTTGGTGCCATCTCTATCCATAGAGGTAAGAAGTATTTCGCCAGCGCCGCCCTCCCCCTCAGTCATTTTTACCGCCCATTCTATAGCATCTATGCCTGTTGTTTTTCTGCCGCCATGGGTATAAATTTCCCACTTAGAAGGGTCTCTTGAGACTCTTTTAGCGTCAATTGCAATGACAATACACTGTGATCCAAAAATATCACATAGTTCATTAATAAGGCCTGGGTTAAATATGGCTGCAGAATTAACTGCAACCTTGTCTGCCCCAGCTTTTAGCATCGACCTAACATCCTCAGCCTTTCGAATGCCGCCTCCAACAGTAAGTGGAATAAACACCTGTTCAGCAATTTTTTCGACCATGGCGACTGTAGTATTTCTTCCTTCGTGTGAAGCTGTTATATCAAGAAAAGTAATCTCATCTGCGCCTTCCCTGTCATATCGCTTTGCGACTTCAACAGGGTCGCCAGCATCCTTGATGTCAACAAATTTGACACCTTTAACAACTCTTCCATCACGGACATCTAAACACGGGATTATTCTTTTGGCTAAACTCATAATGAGGATTTTACCAGACCAGCCTACGCATGCTGCTTACGAAGGCTCCTAATTAAATAACCGCTTAAATTGAAATATTTTGCAATGGGCAATTTAATGACTAGTGGGTATAATTGCGCTCTATGAGCTCAGAAAAAGACGATTTGCAAATCATCAGCCAAAGCCCTCCTAAACATATAGCCATTATTATGGATGGCAACGGTAGGTGGGCAAAGGCTAGGCATCTGCCTCGCTCGAGCGGGCATCAAAAAGGTGTCAGGACAGTTCGAAAAATTGTCAAGCACTGTTCACAATTAGGCGTAAACACACTTACGCTTTTTGCTTTTAGCAGTGAAAACATGAATCGCTCAAGTGAAGAAGTTGGACTTCTTTTCAAGCTCTTCTTAGCTGTTTTAAAAACCGAAACAACCAAACTTAAAGACAACAACATAAAGCTAAAGATTATTGGAGACCTTTCAGTTTTCACTCTCGATATACAAACGCTCGCGCAGAAGGCTGAAAAAGAGCTTGCCAATAACACTGGTCTAAATCTAGTTATTGCGGCTAATTATGGAGGGCAGTGGGATATTGCAGAGTCTGCAAAAAAAATTGCTCTTGAATCGGCTAATGGCAAAATTAACCCTGAAAACGTCGACCTGTCTCTCTTTCACTCTTATACCGCTCTAGCTAATTACCCAAAAGTTGACCTTCTTATTAGAACAAGTGGTGAGATTAGGCTAAGCAACTTCTTACTATGGGATATTGCTTATAGTGAACTCTATTTTTGCAAAACCTTGTGGCCAGACTTTGATGAAGACGCCCTAGATCTTGCTATTGAAGACTTTCGTTCCAGAGATCGGCGCTTTGGTAAGCGTAATGGAGGGAAGTAATGCTAATTAAAAGAGTCATTACAGCGCTTATTTTAGCGCCCATCGCCATAGCAGGAATTCTGTTATTAAACGAATCTTGGTTCTCCATAATCCTTGGATTAATGCTTATTGTTACGTCTTGGGAGTATTGCCAACTTATTTCAATACATCAGTTTACCAATAGAGCTCTTTTCACTATAGCAATCTTAGCGCTGACCTTTGTTTTTTCTGCCAACATGTCAATGCTTGCGCCCCTATTGTTTTTAACATTAACATGGTGGCTTGTCGCCTTATATTGGGTTATAAAATACCCAGTTAGCCATAACAGCGTTAGTAAAAGCATATACACGGGAATAATAAATGGGTTATTTCTTTTTGTGCCGATGGCAACTTCACTAATTATCCTCCATTCTCAAAACAGGCCATTAGTGCTTTTTCTTGTAGTTTTAATCTGGGCTGCAGATATAGGTGCGTATTTTTCAGGAAGGCTCTTTGGTAACAAAAAACTTTGCCCTGCGGTAAGTCCAAACAAAACCTTAGCGGGGCTTTATGGCGGCGTTATTCTTGCACAGGCTGTTGCTGTCTCTTATGTCTATATTATTGTTCAGGCGCCTGGCGCAAAAGACTTTTTTGTGTTCAGTGTCCTGGCGCTTGTTGTTTCTTTAGTTTCAGTCCTTGGCGATCTATTTGAAAGCCTATTAAAGCGCATTAGTGGCAATAAAGATAGCGGCAATATTCTTCCGGGCCACGGTGGACTTTTGGATCGCATTGACAGCCTTACTTCATCTGCGCCTATATTTTTCCTCCTCTTGGTGTTTGTTCTATGAAAAATATTGTAATTCTCGGGGCGACGGGCTCAATTGGAC
>Ga0209263_1000862_pt1 | contig 17978 bp, 18 predicted proteins | sample SaaInlV_DNA_100m_FD_184684 | JGI IMG/M metagenome (GOLD analysis project Ga0209263, IMG submission 184684) | Marine microbial communities from expanding oxygen minimum zones in the Saanich Inlet - SI075_LV_DNA_100m (SPAdes) (version 2) | ecosystem: Environmental > Aquatic > Marine > Unclassified... | reverse complement strand
TGAAAATTTCTTCACGAAGTTTATCTTTCTCATAAAGAATTTCAAATAATTTTTGATGATCAAAGTCTTTGTATCCTCGTTCTTTTAATTTATTTAAAACAAATTGATCACTATTATCTGAAAGTTCTTGTTCTTTATTTTTTGTCAAATTAACAATATCTGATAATTCTTTTTGACAATCAATTACACGTTGTTCAGGTTTGTAGTATAGTAAAACATGAAATTGTATTGAAATATGTCCTGAAATTAAATAATTTCCAACCATCACTTCAAATTTTGTAAAAATTCGTCTAATGTCGTCATTATTAGAAATAGTTACATCTTGAAGAGACCAATTATTTAGATTATTATTTATTTTTTGAAAATAATCCATTACTTGTTTTGGATCAAAGGTTTTTTGTTCAGTTACAGTTGAATCCCCCATCATTACTTTGACATTAACTGTTTTTGTTAATTCAGATATTTTAGATAGGAAAATTTCTTGTATATTTTCATTTTTTTTATTTAATGTCTTTATGAAGTCATTAGGAGATCTTGTATCTAACCGCACATGTGATAGCAAATTATTCTTCGCCTTAAACCTTCACCAATATCTAAATAGACATATTCAAAATTCTAGGCATGGATAAATCCAAATTAAAGTGTGATATTTGCAAAGGTCATATTATGGAGTATTTTTCTGAAAAATATAAGGGAAATAGAGGCAAATGTCTACATTGCGTGATTGATTTTCCATTAGAATAGATGATAAATTATGACTAGTAAAGATGAATTATCAAAAAATAGGCCTGAAGAAAAAAGAAGTCAGGAAGATGTAATTTCTAGTGAAAATACTGATAAAGTATTGGATTTTGATGCAATGATTTTAGAAACTCAGAAACGGGTATGGGGTTCTCTTAAAAAAGGATACGAGTATTCAGGAGTAATTGATGATTCGGATAATTTTCTAAGAAAACATGTATTTTCAAAATTAAAGATGGTGGTATTATACGTGGATTTGGTAGGCTCCACAACAATGACTTTAGAAATGCCTTCTGAAAAAATTGCAACTATCATTGGATCATTTGCTCAAGAAATGGCATCAGTAATAAGACAGCATCACGGATATGTGTTAAAATTTGTAGGGGATTCAGTAATTGGATATTTTGATGTAGAAGAAAACGGTGAAACCCCTTCTGAAAATGCAATTAATTGTGCAAAATCCATGTTATCAGTTATCCATAAAGGAATAAATCCAATTTTAAATCAATATGATTATCCAGATTTAATGGTAAAAATAGGTGTTGATTTTGGACAGAATATCATTGTAAGATATGGTGCAGATGTAAAACAATCTCATGTGGATATTATCGGTCCTGCAATGAATATTGCCTCAAAAATTCAGAGTATGGCAAAACCTGATCAAATTTTAATTGGTAGTGATGTTTATGAAAGATTGAGTTCAGAATCACAAAAAAACTTTAACCATGTAATTTGGAATAAAGATGAATGGAAATATCGTTCCAGATTAACTGGTGAGATTTACAAAGTATACAAGTTTAAAGGATAGTAACTTTTAAAATTAAATTTTTTAAATTGTAAATTTTCCAGGGCATTCAACATGCTCATAGTGGTGTTCAGTAAATTTTTCTTGAACAACATATATCACAATTTTATGAAGATCTTTTTCTAGGATGTCTTTTTTACATCTGAGACATCTCTTTTTTGAATTTTCCATGCGTATCTGCGATCCAAAATAGGAATCTATAAGGATCTGCGATCAACTCAAGTTGAGCTAGAATGACAAAGAGTTCACAAGATGGTATATCAAATGCCCAAAGTAAGGCAGAAATATAGTGAAATTAGACTATTTTTATGGATAATATGGTAAATAGACACTTGCAAGACCTGTATGGATTAAATCCAAATATCCCACATATGGCGTTTCAATTCCCACGAATACCTCCTGGACTTGCACATCCAATGTTTAAAAATTATGAAAGTCCATTAAAAGAACAATTTTCACAACAAACAGAAACCATTAATCAAAAACTCCAAGGCTTCCAACATATGTATCAACAATATGCCTCAAGATTATTATCTATGAATTCAACAATTATCCCTCCCGGACATCCACTGTATACTAAAAAGAACTCAACAGAAGTACTTCGTGCTGAAAATGATAAACTGCTAAAAGAAAATAACGAATTAAAGAAAAAATTAGAAAAAAAATCCGGTTCAAAACATCAGTAAAATTTTTTCCTTAAATTAAATTTCAATTTAACAGTAAAAATCCTTATTAATTTCAAATGTAATTTTAATCATGGTAAAAACTCCAGCTGATAAATGGAAAGACACTGTAATAAAATATAGAAAACAATGTCAAAATATTTTAAAAATTTCGAAAAATATTAGATATGCAGGAGTCATTAACGTTTACGGTAGAACATTATCAGGAATTGTTAATCCAAAACTTAAACCATTATTAAAATCAGAACAGGTAAAAAATGAGTTTTTCATTTTATCTACTTTGATGTCACTAAGAAAAGATACATCAAAAACCGTTGGAAAACTTGAACATGTAATTTTACAACATCAAAAAGTAATCATCCTCATTTTACAAAAAAATGATATTACTTTTTACATATCAATTAATAGAAATGAAAGAGGAATAGAAAAACTCATCTCATTAATTAAAAAAGTAATTTAGAAATATTGTAAGATTATTTTGCAGTTGGTTTGTATTGTTCTGATGGTTTTATTTCAACGGTATTAGTTGATTTGACATTATAAACTGGGTCACCTTTTGGATCTTTTAAGGTAGTTCGTGAAACAGTTGTAACATTTGTAAAAATTTTAATTTTTGTTCCATCATCAAGATGATATTCATTAAATTCTTGTGACAGTGTGTCGTAGTGCATATCAGGTTTATCTATAGAGTCAAGAATATCTTTTTTAGTTATTGGTCGTGGATTTGGAGTTCCTTTTAAAGCACTATCAGGATAAATTACAGTAAGAGTTTGCGCATCTACAGAAAAAGATACCTTATCACCATTCATTACACGTTCAATTTTTTTAAGAACAGTTCTAGTTTTCAATATAGAATTGTCTATAATTTGATATTTATTCCAAGGTTCTTTGATTATCTCAAATTCAATAGTTTTAGCATTTACCATAATGAAAAATATAGAAAAAAATTGTAATATTAATTTTTTAATAAAAAAACAATCTAAGCTGGTGTAAAACCATGATATCCACCAGTTTGTTGATCTTTATCATTAAAGATTGGCTCAAATAATGAAATCAAATAATCATCAGGATCCTGTATGATTGCATTTTTTCCAGTGTCTTTTTCTATGATGTCACGATGTATTGTGACACCTTTACTTTTTAACTCATCAACTGCAGATTTTACATCACCTACAAGGAATCCAATAGTGATTCCATTTTCAATTGAACTACCACTGTGTTGTGCTGTTAGTGATGCTGGATGTAAACTCAATAAAGCACCAGAAGTACCCAAATCTATCCAAGATCGTCTTTGGTTTTTGATTGGAAGACCTATAATTTCATTGTAAAATACAAGAGATTTATCCAAGTCTTTTACTGCCAAAATTACATTTCCAACTTTTTTGATATTCACAAACAGACTACCTCGAAGTTGTTTAAATCACTTGTCATTGAACCTCAACCATAGTTTCAGTACGTTCTACACCTGAAATCTTTTGAATGTTATTTGCCACATCCTTAATTTGAGTAAGATCATCTACATCAATTACAGCTACTGCATCAAATTGTCCACTGGTAGGAAATGAATCCGATACAGAGTCAATTTTTCTGAGTCTTGCAGCAATGAGTTTTTTTGGAGATTTAACTAAAATAATTGCCCTTACCATCCTAGATTAACCTCCACTTCAATTAATGTTTCAGTTGTTACAATATCTTTAATTTTTTTAAAATCTATTACCATGTGATTTATCTCATCGATATTTCCTCGTAAAAATACACTAATGTCAGCCCTTCCGGCCACAATCATTACCTGTTTTACAATCTTACGTTTTTTCTTTAATATTTCAACTACAGAATCTACTTTTCCAGGCTTTACAGTGATCAAACATAAAGCACGCATAAATTAAGTAGGGTTTTGGATCGGATAAAGATTTCTAGTCAGATGCTTCTTGGGAGCGTGCTTCTTCAAGATATGCTCGTCTTTCCTCATTGACTTTTTCTTGATCAATTACAATATCATCTTCAACTATAACAAGTCCCGAATCATCAGGTGGTAAATCTTTAATTTTTTTCTTTTTTATTTTTGTAGTCTTTGCTTTTGTAGTCTTTGCTTTTGTAGTCTTTGCTTTTGTAGTCTTTGCTTTTGTAGTCTTTGCTTTTGTAGATTTTTTTTCTGCCATGAATATCGAAAAAAGACAGTTTGCCTTGTTTTTAAAGATTATGTAGAATTAGTGTATCATTAAATTATTTCAAATATTCCTTGAGATCTAATTTTAGATAATTTTGATTTCAAACGATCAAAAGCTGAGAATAAATTTTAACTAAAAAGGTGCCAAGGGCATGATTTGAACAAGCGACAGCCCGGTCTTCAGCCGAGTGCTCTCCCAGGCTGAGCTACCTTGGCACTTAAAAAAATGAACAATATTGAGGCATTAAAGTTTGTCATCTAGCATAGATCTACCAAATATTTTTGAATTATTGAAAATGAAATTTTTTAAAATTCTCAAGTTAGATCATTTTCTACAATCAGGGCATGCCATCCTGTAGAAAATCCTTCAAATCCAGCAGATGCAGCATTTCCAACTAGCCAGTTAAAATCTTCTTTTGTAACAATATCATAGTTTTTTGCCTCATTTAGGAATGGAGATAATTCACTTTTAGTGATAAATCCATCATTGTGATCCTCAATTCCCAAAATATCACCATCAACATCAGTGATGAATAAACTAGAATGTTTTCTTTCTGATTCATTTAGAGGTGTTTCATCAAATATTATCTTTGCAAAATGTTCCCATTTGAATAAGATTGCTAAAACACCTACGTGTCCTTGGGAAGGATTCCCATCTTTGTGAATTTTACATGAAAACACTAGATGTTTTTCATCTTTGTCATTTTGATTAATCGTGATAACATCAAAACCATAACTTTTGCCATTAGCAGTACTCTGTACGTTTGAAAACCAAGTATTATCAGAGACTTTGTTTTCTAGAATTTTTGTATCAGATGCATTTGAAATTAAATTGCCTTCATTATCATAAACAAGTAAATCCTCATAAACTGTATAATATTGTAAAATGGTTTGAAGTCTCTTTGATAGAAAATCAATGTTTTCTTCAGTATTGTTCATTAATGCGTTAAATGCACTATGGTCTGTTGCCCACCATCGTACATCTGCGGTTCTCTCATATAATGCTCTATCAACTAAATCAATATTTGTCATAGAGAGATCAGATAGTCGTTCACCTTTGATGATTTGGGAATTTGTTGAAAGGAATTCGTTTAAGTTTTTTATTTTATCTTGAGTATTGATATACATTGAATTTGTAACTTTGGCAGTTTCTCGTGAAATATCACCCATAAATCCAGCTATAACCCCAAATCCTCTTCCTGCTTCTCCAACTCGTGCAGCCTCAATTGCAGCATTTAGTGATAAAATCTGGGTTTGATCATTAATTTTATTTATTTCAGATATTGCTTTTTGTGTTTCATCAGCAAGGTTGACAACTAGTTCCGTAATGGAGTCAAGGGAGTCATCTCCGCCATTAGAATTATCAGATTTATTTGTCTTTGAATCAATATTAGTTTCTTGAATAATTAATGAATGCCATTGTGTAGAACAGTATCCTTCAAAACCAGGAGACAATGCATGGGAGATTATATTGAATGTGTCTTTAATTTTTTGGATTGTAAAACCTGTTTCTTTTTTAAATAATTCTGCCTTTCCTACAAAAGAAATATTTTCAGTGAGAATTTTTTCTTTAGAGTCAGCTAAAACTTGTCCGTTATCATCACAGATTAATACACGTGTATTTTTTTTCTCGTTTTGATTTAATGCTGTTTCATTGATTATTCTCTGAACAAACTCACGCCATTTGAATACTGCAGATATTATGCCAATTGCAGGTTTTGTATGATCTGCATCTTCATGAATTTTACAAGAAAAGGTTACAGTATAATCTTGAATGGTTGGAGAATAATGTACAGTTTGAAATGAATATTCTGTACCGTCTTTGGATTTCATTGCATCTTGGAACCAAGGTTTTTGTCTAAAATTTATGTTTTCTAAATTATGTTTTGGATTTGCTGATGCCTTACAATTTCCAGACATATCACATAAAAGTAAATCATAGTAAACAGGGTAAGACTCTAACATTATTTCCAATCTTTGGGATGCTTCAGAAAATGAATCATTTTTGGATAAACTCTGTACAAGGATATCATCAGTTGCCCACCAACGGATATCAGCTGCCCTTTCAAACAAATTTCTATCAACTAGTCGTATATTAGACAATGCCATATTTGCCAATCTATTACCATTAATGCTTGTAGCTTTATCTCCAATTACTGAGGCCAAATTTTCAATTCCCTCAACAGTTTCTAGTTTCATCTGTTCGATTACCTTATCAGTTTTAGTGCTTAATTCATCAATAGAATGTGAAACAATAAGAAAATCTCGACCAACATCACCTAAACGATTTGATTCAATTTTTGCCGTAGTTGATAGCATGCGTGCTCGATTATTTGCTTGAGTAATTGACTTTAATGCCATTTGAATTTCACCGCCAATAGAATTGGTTTGTTCAACTACCTCATGGAAAAATTCTTTCTTTTCTTCGATAGATTTTGCATCAGACTTTTTTTCTTTAACTAAAATAGTGCTCATGTATCAAATTGATTACAATAATTATAATCAGTTGTTTGTATTTAGAAAACAAACATTATTACTATTTTTAATGAGATACTTTCTTCATATAATATGGCAATATAATATGACAAAAAAATGATAAAAGAACACATAAATTATTGTTTGTTCATTTTAACACAATAAAATTTGGAGAATTTTTGATATGAATTTACACAATATTATAAATTAAAAAAAATAATGATCTATCCATAGTTGTTCAATACACTCAAAGAGTTTACGCTGAAAAATTAGCACTAATTGATATCAAAGTTTTTGAACCAAAACAAAACATACTAAATGATTTTAATCAAAATTATGGTTTTATTTCAAATACGAACATAGTGGTAACAGTGTTAGAAGAAGAAAAACAAGTATTTTATTCCACTACAGGTATTTCAAATGATAAAGGATTATTAGAAATTGAATTTTTAATTCCTGAAAATTCTATACGACAAACATTCACTGTTATAACTAATGTAGAAAATGAAAATTCAAAATCATCAAAAATTTTAGAGATTTTTAGTTTAGGTGAAATTTCAGATGATGGAAAATCATCATCACAGTACAAAAGACTAAATGTATTTAATAATTCCAGGATTCATTGATTCATGGTCCATCTATAGGAATTGGAGCAGTAATTGCATCAGTTGTAATAATAATTGTGTTTTTTGGGATTAATGGAATTACAAATGAATCAGAACTTGTTTTAGCCCCAACTCCAACAATGGAGCAATCAGGTCCTCCAAAAGTCACCCTCAATACATTTTTGGGCAATGCATCCCCAATACTGGGAGATAGTAATGCTCCAATCACACTAGTTGAATTTGGAGATTACCAATGTCATTTTTGTAATGTTTTCTTTCATTCCACTGAAGATAAAATAGTACAAAAATATGTGAAATCAGGTAAAGTCAAAATTATTTTCAAAGATTACAACATTATTGGTCCAGATTCAGTTAATGCATCACATGGAGCACATTGTGCAAATGAACAAGGACTATTTTGGGAATACCATGATATTTTGTATTCTAATTGGACTGGAGAAAACAATGGATGGGCATCTTCAGAAAATTTATTAAAATTTGCAGAAAAACTTGATTTGGATATTAACAAATGGTCTGATTGTATGATTAATGGGAATAATTCACAAACAATACTTGCAAGTAATGAAGATGCAAGATCACTTGAATTAACTGGAACTCCAGCATTTTTTGTAATTGGTCCTGATGGAGAGACAACAAGGATGTTTGGAGCACAACCATTTGAGACATTTGAAAATATTTTTGAAAAAGAATTAAAAAAATAGCATTGCGATCAACTTAGGTATAAAAAATTACAAAAAATTACTAAAATATCCTTCATAGATAGTTAGAATTTACTCAATAACCTTATTAATGAAATATCGGAGGCAAGCTTATGGCAGCTGGAATAGATGATATTGAAATTTACATTCCAAGATTATACATTGATGCAGAAGATTTTGCAAAAGCTAGAGGACTAGACCCTGTTAAATTACAAAAAGGATTAGGTGTATCTCAAATGGCAATGGTTGATTCCAATCAAGACCCAGCAATTCTTGCAGCAAATGCATGTTTGAAAATTATGCAAAAAAATAAACTTTCACCTGAAGATATTGGTAGATTATACGTTTCAACTGAATCAGCTTTTGATGAATCAAAGGCAATGAACTCATATGTAATTGGAATGCTTGAACAAGTTTATGGTCAAGGTGCATTTGAGCACTGTGGTGGAATTGAGACCAAGTTTGCTTGTGTAAGTGGTTCTTATGCACTATATGATAATACAAATTGGATTAGAGCAGGAGAAGCTGAAGGAAAGTATGCACTAGTTGTTGTATCAGATATTGCAAAATACGACATGGGGTCTAGTGGAGAAATGACACAAGGAGCTGGAGCAGTAGTTATGCTTCTAAATGACGAACCAAGATTATTAGCATTTGATCCTAAAGTTACAGCTACATCAATTAAAGACGAATATGATTTTTACAGACCATTTGGAAAAGAGACACCTATTGTTCATGGACAATATTCTAACATGTTATACATGATTCAAGTAAGAAAAGCACTTGAATCATACAAGAAAAAAATAGTTTCATCAGGATTAATCAAAATGGAACCAGGTGAGACAATTCTTGACCATATGGATTACATCAACATGCACTTACCATACAGCAACATGGGTAAAAAGGCACTAGCATATTTAGTCAGACATGAATGGCGACAACTACCAAGATGGAAAAGGATTCTATCAGAAATAGGTGTTGATGAGCCAATACCAAAAGATCCACGTGGAACAATTGAATCAGTGTTAGGTGATCAAGAGTTTATGACAAAAGATCATGAATTTACAAAATTATTTACAAAGACTCAAGAATATCAAGAAGTCTATGAATCAAAACTTTCTAGTTCACTTATCGCATCATCAATGATTGGGAATTTGTATACTGCATCATTATACTTGGGATTTAGAAGTAGTTTAGAATATGAATTTCAAAAAGGAATTGATTTAGAAGGAAAAAGAATAGGATTTGGCTCATATGGTAGTGGAAGTAGTGCAATGGTGTTTAGTGGAGTAGTTCAACCAGAGTATAAGGAGATTGTGAAAAATATGAATTTGGTAGCAGAACTAGAAGACAGACATAGACTAACACTTGAGGAATACGAAATGTTACATGAAAATAAACTATCTCCAGAAAAATCAATGCTTCATTCAAAAAAAGAATTTGTACTAGTAGATGTAAAAACTGAGACAGAGTCTAGAGGCGAAAGACGTTACAGTTTTAATGAGTAAATGCAAGAAGATTCAAATCCAATCAAGGATTATTTATTTGAGTACATTAAAAATTCAACAATCTTACCGGAATTAATTGCAAATAAAAAATTTGATGTAATAATTAATAAAATTATTGAGAATTGTTTTGATAAAATAATTACTATGGATACAAAAGATGTTGCAGTTGGTGTTTTAGCAACAGGAATGTTACATTATTTACTTACAAATGCACTCCTAAACAGTCAAAGAAAAATTGAACATTCTGGAATAGAGTTAGATATCGTAATTCCGGATGTAAAAACTCTAGAGAAAGATCCAAAAAAGACATTACTAATTTGCATACCAATGTCATCAGATATTGAGATAGTCAAAGAAAAAATATCCCAATTAGAAAAAATTCAATCAATTAAAGAAAATATTTGGCTAGTATTATCCAAAGAAATTCCAATTACTCAAAAATCGTTTGTATTATCTAAAGAAAATGATTCATTTTCAAAAATAATTTTTGAAATTGCACAATTTAGTAATGTACATGGTACTAGTAAATTCAAAATTTTACGTATATAGAATAATTATTTCAGAATAGTTTTCATGTCAATATTTTTTTTAAAAGTACGATACAATGATGTATCACTAAGGTTTTTGAGAAACGGTATTGAGCCTAAAACCTTGACTCCAGTAAGCCCTTCCAAGTCCTTTTTTAGTTGTTTTACTGGATAACCTTTATCAAAATTATTTATTATTATTCCTTTGATTGGAATTTTGAATTTTTCACAAAACTTTACAGTCATTATAGTATGATTGACAGTTCCAACTTTACTTCTAGTAACAATTATTGTAGGAATTTTCATCTCTTTGATTAAATTTGTAATATAGTAATCTTTGAGAATAGGAGTCATCACTCCCCCCATTCCCTCAATTAGTAACATTTCATGGAGATTTGATAATTTTTTAAAAGATTTCAAAATGGTAGGGATTTTTGGTTTAATTTTGAGTTTCTTCCATGCAGTGTAAGGTGATGCAGGGATTGGAAAGAATTGTGGGTTTACTAAGTTTTCAGAATCATTTACTTGTGCAGCTTTTGATAAAATCTCAACATCTTCTGATTTGAATCCATTTTTTTGTGCATTTCCTGCAGCAAAGGGTTTCATTACACCAATATCTACACCCATTTTTCTTAGAGTAACTGCAAGTCCTGCAGTGATGTATGTTTTACCAATATCAGTGTCAGTTCCAGTGATAAAAATTGATTTCAATTAACTTGATTAGAATATTTTAGTTGATTAACTCATCGGTTTGAAAAGATAAACGGGGAAAGTATCTAGAGGTAGATTTTAAATAAAAATATTAATTTTCTTGAATGTATCCGTTACTAACTAGTGCATTTAATCCATCAAAAAATATTCTATCATCGAGTTTTTGATCAGCCCATATTTTTGCACGCGTCTTAAACCAATCAGGAATTATTGTTTCAGAAGAATCAGATATTATCAAATCAGTTTCATATGGAATATAATTTAGAGAATCATAGATATTATTTTCAAGGGGGATTATTAGTGAATCATCAAAATTAGAATTTTTTAATGTTTTATCAATAATTGAAAATCCATTTGGAATTGATAGTTGGTGAGTAGAGATGATTTTATTATCATTTATTGGAACATCAATTATTTTTTTAATAGAGTCTAGGTATAATTCATCACTAATCAAGCCACTAATCCACCAATTAGTAATTGTGCGTTGTAATTCTCGGACAACTAGAGAATCATATAGATCATCAGAATAAAACGTCATAGAGTTTTGATTAATGATATCATCAATTGGCGTAACTACAGAGTATGTTTTCCCAGAAATTCCTGAACGAATTAGTGATGTAACATCTGAGCATTTCTCACTTCCAATTTTATTAGAACAATCATCATATTCTAATTCATGTGAATGAAGTAGTCGTTCAATTGATTCTAAATTATGACCATAGTATGAGAGAATGAAATGAGAAATCTGGTGTGTTAAATTCCAAGATGGTTCTGTAAATTCGTATGCTGAACTAAACTTACCTGGTTCAGATACCATAATTACATGATTTTGTGACCTATCTGATCCAAAATGAGCATACAATCCCTGATATCCAAATTTTACAAAAACATTATTTCCAATGTTTTCATCAAAAACAATAATTTTTAAATCAGATTCATCAGAAATTGAATTTTCAAAATATTGTAATGAAAATGTACAAACAGGTTCTAACATTGTAGTATCAAGTATGTATAAATCGAAATACTGTTGTGTCAAATCAACAATTTCATTAATTCTGGTCTTTTCTGTTATTTTACAGTCAGGATTATCTGAAATGAAAATTATTTGCCATGAAACAGAATTATCTGAAGATTCAGCATATGCTTGATTTGTAATTATTGAAAAAAATAAAATCAATAAGAAAGGAAAAAATAATTTTTTCTTGAATATCATGTGTTTACGTGTCTCATTATTTGTTCAATATCATAGGGTTTGTAGATTACATCAGTAGGCTTTACTTCTTTGATTTTTTTCATAGCGTTTGATGATTTGTCTGCAGTGACCAAGATTATTTTTGCATTAGAATCAATTTTGCGAATCTGCTCTAAAACATAAAATCCATCTAATTCAGGCATCATTATATCCAAAAATACTACATCAGGAGAAATTTTCTTGTAGGTATCGATTGCATCTTTTGCATTTGTACATCTTTCAACAGTAGTAATTCCCTTTATCTCCAAATAATCTGAAAAAATATTTACTGCGTCTTCTTCATCATCGACTACAAGTACAGTAGATTGTTTTTGTAGTTTCTTTCCTTTTTTATTATTTTTATTGTTAACCAATATTTCTTTACTAGTTTCCCATAAAAAGTCACAAAAACTATTCATGTTACTAACTATATCTTTAGAATTTGTAATCATTGCAGATTCTTTATCCAAATTTTTATTTGAATAAGGAGAAGTATTGTTTGACATTAATACTTGAGATTTATTACACAGTAATCTTCCAGAAGATGGAAGAGTTACAATTTTGAAGGAATTAACCCCAAGTCTTTTTACATAATCATGTTTAGTTAAAAGTTCAGAATCAGTCATTAATTTAATTTTAATTTTTTGTTTTAGTGCTTTTTTTATCATGTCGGGAATTTCAGTATAATACATTCGAATTACATCTGATGAGGATACAGCAAGATACAATTCATCCTCAGTTTCTTCAATTAATTTTATCATTTGATCATAAATATTATGTCGATTTGAAATAATAGTTAATTTTGGAAGTTCAATTTGCGACTCATCAAGTTTTAGATGAGACAAAATTTTAAGAAATTTTGTAATATTTTTTTCTAAATCAGTTACTTTTTGTTTTTGTTTTAAAATTATTTTTTTTAAAGTAGTTTCAGGATCATTTGCAGAAAAGATGATTGGTGAAGATAATGTGGATGTAACAAACCCTAAATTTTTTAGGTTTTCTAAAATTTTGTAGGTTCTTACTCTATCTATTTTGGTAAAAGTGCTGATTTTACTTGCCTTAACTGAGCCTAATCTAACTAATCCAACGTATGTTTGGGCCTCATCTTCCTCTAAACCAAAATCTTGAAGAAGTGTATTTTCATCTAATTCTTCTTCAGTGTTATCGATCTTATCATCTAGGGCAATATCTTGAACCTGCATAGAATTTTAGAGTATTTTTGGTATATCATTTGATGTGTATGCGATATTTACAAACAATTGATTGTTCATAAAAACATAATTTCAGGAAATATGGGTCATTCTCGTCATAATGATAGCTTACTTTCAACAAGCTACCCTTTAGCACTCAAAAATTAGAATCAAACATGTGAAGATTAAGACCAAATTACTGCTAGAAGTCTTTGTTTTATTTCTATTAATTGGAACAATTTCATTAATTTCTATAATTAATACAAAACAGGTTCAAGAAACATTTTCTAGTATTTCTACTGAAACACTTCCAGTACTAAACACATTAAAAAATATGAGATATGCATCAACACAAATTTCAGCAGTTACCATGGAAATAATTTTAATCGAAGATGAAACAAGGAATTTGTCAGGTAGTCAATATCAAGAATTAGAAGAAATACTAGAGATGAATTTTTTTAGAATTGAGCAGGCAAAAACTTTGTTTAATGAATCATTTTCAGAATATTCCAACATCATGGCTGAAAAATATTCTGATGAAATAGATAACACAGAAAATTTAGCTGAAAAATGGAATGAGATGATATTTATTTCAAATAAAATGATTCAATTAAAAACTTCAGGTACGGCAGGTGTAAAAATACTAAACTTGAATAAAGATTTTGATTTATCTTTTGAAAATATGAATATACAAATTGATCATTCCATAGAATCCACTACTGCAAACATTGAACAAAGACAAATCCATATTGAATCACTAATCAATGAAATCACATGGAGTGTTGTTATTGCACTTAATGTATTTATTATAATTGTATTAGCCATAAGAATATTCATTTTAAAATCAATTTCAAATCCGTTAAATGAAATGAGACACGTTACAACATCTATTTCAAAAGGGAATTACATATTATATCCTGAAAAAGGAAACGATGAGATTGCAGAGTTAGGAAAAGACATCAATATAATGTCAAATGATCTCAAAGGACTCCACAAAAAAATTATCGAAAAAGAACGTCTATCATCAATTGGGAGTCTAGCTACACGTCTTGCGCACGATATTCGAAATCCATTATCAATTATTAAAAACAGTTTTGAAATAATTGAAATTAAAATGGAAGATAATGTAGATAAAAGTCTACAAAGTAATTTATCTAGAATACAAAGGGCAGTGGAAAGAATTTCACATCAAACAGAAGACGTACTTGATTTTGTAAATGTCACAAAATTACAATACGGATTACATTCAATAGAACATGTAATTCGTTCAACTGTATTAAATATGATAATTCCAGATAAAATTAAAATTGATATTTCAAAAGAGGATTCAATAATTCCTTGTGATGCATACAAACTTGAGATAGTTTTTGGGAATTTGATAAATAATGCATGTTATGCAATTCCACAGGGCGGAGAAATATCAATTAAAGTGATAGATGAAGAGGATGATTTAATCATAAAAATGCAAGATTCAGGCAAAGGTATTCCAGAAGACATAATTGGAAAAATATTTGATCCGTTATTTACCACTAAACAAATTGGAACAGGTTTAGGATTAGCAAGTTGTCAAAGTATTATCGAGGCACATGGAGGTAAAATTACAGTTAAAAACAACCCTACAACATTTACCATTAGATTACCAAAACATCCAAATAATTACCAATTACCTGCAAAAAAAGAATTTGCCATACGAAAAGAAATTGCTGAAACTAACTAATTTTAAACATTTAATCCAGTCATAGAAAAAACGTTTGTAATCCAATTACAAACAGAAGGTCATATTCAATATAATCATAAGATACATACGTTGAAATTTAATATTGGAAAAAATAATCTTAGTTCTAAAATAATTATATTTTCATTAACAGTTTTACTCATGACAGGAGGATTTGCAGGTACTGATTTTGCATTTGCACATCACAAAGATGGTCACGATAATGGTGGAGGTAATGATAATGAGAATAATGGGAATGAGAATAATGGGAATGGTAACGATAATGGGGCTCCAGCAGAAGAGGCAGTTGAGGAAGTAGCAGAAGAGGCAGCAGAAGAGGCAGCAGAAGAGGCAGCAGAAGAGGCAGCAGAAGAGGCAGCAGAAGAGGCAGCAGAAGAGGCAGCAGAAGAGGCAGCAGAAGAAGTTGAGAAAGCTGTAGAGAAAGCAGCAGATAAGGCTGAAAAAGCAGCTGAGAAAGCAGCAGATAAGGCTGAAAAAGCAGCTGAGAAATTAGATGCTAAAATTACAGAAAAAATCAAAGAGGCCGTAATCAATGTTGTAGATAAAATAGTAGAAGAGGCAGAAGAACCAGAGAAGAATTTAACTAAACAAGAAGAATCATCTAACGATGCAAAAAAAGAATCTAAAAAAGGAATCTTAGTTGCTAAAGTTTTATCAAAATTAGATATTAAAAAATTAGATAAGGAATTTGGGGATAGAACATTTGATAAAAAATATATCAAAGAATTAGAATTAATTGAAGAAAAACTAATTAAAGAAACTCAAAAAGTAAAAACAAAATACTTTGAAACTATTCTTAATGTTAATCCAGGTCAAACTATTGAAGAAGATAACATAGAGCAAACAAAAATTCAAGAAAAACATTCTGAAATGAAAACACAAAAGAATGTTGGCATGGTTGCAAAAAAAGTAGATAAACAAATTAAACAATTATTACAAAATGATAATCCAGATGAAAACGCATGGAAGTTTGGAGTAGATTCATTCAAAGGTAAATCAAGAATTGTATTAGAATTAAACAATGCAGATCCTGAAACTATTGAAAAAATTCAGAGTTTAGCAGATATTGAAATTCAAGGAGATAACGTAGTTCAAATTTCAACGGATACTCAAAATATTCCTAGAATTAATGCATTAAAGAGTGTGGAGAAGACAAGAACTACTACAAACCTTTCAGACTTTGTTGAAGAAGGATTTGATAAAGTAAAATCACCATTTTTGAATTCAGATAAAATTATTAAAACAGTTGGAGATGTGAAATACTCTAGTCTCATTCAACTAAGTAGTGATATTTCCGATTTGAATTACATCACAGACAAAGATTACACATATCCAGTTTCAGAAGGAGTATATGCAATTAATGCCGATATTGTTCATAATTCAGGAATTACAGGCACGGATGTTAAAGTTGCAGTGCTTGATCTAATATTTGATACAGATAATCCAAAAATTTCAGATAATATTGTAGACTTTCAATCATTTAGAAATTCTTATGAAAATTCTATGATAGCACAGGCAGCAGAAAGTGGTGAAAGTGTAAGTCACGGAACAGCAGTAGCTGAAATTATTTCAGATGTTGCACCAAATTCTGAATTGTACCTATACGAAATGAATACAGATGTAGAATTTGGACGTGCAATCGATGAGGCAATAGCAAATGATGTAGATGTAATTGCCATGGCTGCAGGATGGCCTAACTTACCAACCGATGGTACTAGTTTTATTACTAAAAAAGTTGAAAGTGCAATTGAAAGTGGGATTTCAGTCATAGTTCCATCAGGAAATTTTGCACAGAAACATTGGGAAGGGCAATTTTCAGATAATGATCTAAATTCATGGCATGAATTTGCAGAAAATGATGAAGGATTATCAATTACAGTTTCAGAATCACAAGTTAGTAACAATGTACCAGTAATGATTTACATCAACTGGGATGATGGTAATGGAGATTATTCAGACTTTGATTTGGTTCTAGTAGATCCACTTGGCCAAATTGTAGAATATTCTGCAGATACACAAAAGAGTGATTCTAAAAAAGTTGAAAGTGTATTTTTCATGCCACATATGGCAGGATTATATGCTGTAGGAATATCAAATGCTGTGAAAAGTGATTCGGTAACTGATGTACCAACACATTCTACAGTAGAACTATTTTCAGTTAACAACAGTATAGAATATCCAATTTCTGCAAGTAGTGTTGTTGTTCCATCAGATGCTCAAGGAGTTATCGTAGTAGGTGCAGTTAACAATATTGATGGAGTTTTAGAGCCATTTAGTTCACATGGTCCAACAAACAATGGAATATCTGTTCCAAATGTTGTAGGGCCAAATGGAGTTACAACTATAGCATATAATGGAGATTTATTCTATGGAACATCTGCAACTACACCTCATGTTGCAGGAATTGTAGCATTAATGCTTGATGTGAATTCGGATATTACTCCAGCAGAATTATTAGAAAAAATTCAGGATAATGCAAAACCAGAACATACACAAACAAATTATCAAAATGTATATGGATTTGGCATAGTTGATGCATCATTCATTATTAATGAATAAAAATATTTTATAATTCAATCATAAACTAAATAATTTTTAAAATATTTTTTGTGTTATTTTTAATTTAATATTAAATTAAAATAATAAATTTTTAGAATGTATGTAATAGCATTACAAACAAGTCTATACTAACAAGGAATTAGATATCATAGTATTGAAACAAACAACTACAGTTGATCATTCTGGAAAGCAAATCATGTGTATGATGGTGGTAGCTGGTGTGATCTTTTCTGGCATGTCTTTTTTTATGCTAAGTGAAGGTTTTACAACAACTCTATCAGAAAATGATTTTAAAACTCTGTGTGATACAGGATTATGTTTT